>Ga0208198_1000011_pt1 | contig 228637 bp, 208 predicted proteins | sample AD_JPNTR2_MetaG_FD_184446 | JGI IMG/M metagenome (GOLD analysis project Ga0208198, IMG submission 184446) | Active sludge microbial communities of municipal wastewater-treating anaerobic digesters from Japan - AD_JPNTR2_MetaG (SPAdes) (version 2) | ecosystem: Engineered > Bioreactor >...
CTCAACGAAGTGGATATGCTTAACTCTGATGAAGAGAGGGAATTATCTGGATCGATACCCTTCTTTAGGATTTGATGAGAATTGCGCCCCTCCATTATTACGGTTATATGATTGCAATTAATATTTAAATTTTGGGCCGATTATCGCACGTTATGATTCATGAAGTATCGGAAGGAAAAAAGAGGTTCGGCTGGGTGGCTGAATAGTTACTAAAGTTTTTCGTATCTCTAATGACGTCTGGGCATGGATCGGATTCATTTTATTTATTAAGTACGTGTTGTATTAACGGAATAATAAGCGGTCCACGGCTAAATCAATATCAAGAATGGGTTTGGTGCGGGGGATGGGATTCGAACCCACGAACACCTTCGTGACTGGACCCTGAATCCAGCGCCTTTGACCTGGCTTGGCAACCCCCGCAAAAGGGTGCAGCCATGGTTCATGCAGTAGTAGTATTTAATGGTATTCGTAGTCCAGGCGTGATGCGCAGTCCTGGAATGATGTGCGGGCCGGGCATATAGCCAAGCACCCGGCGTTGAGTGGAGAGCAATGGCGCTGGAGGAGGAAGGGCCGAATAGCGCCGTCATCCCCAAAGGGAGCGGGGACCTCTATATATCTATAAAATTATAAGGACTGTTTCCCGGACTTCTGGCCGATCTCTTCGCAGTCAAAGATAATGCCACGCCCCACCAGCTCAGCCAGCAGCTCCTCCATGAAGACCCCCCGCCCGGGCACATGCTCATGCTCGCAAGCCTCAACCCGCCCGCCCCTATAGCCGCTGCTCGTGCTGACAACTCCACAGCTCGGGCTGCCGGCTACGCCCACAATACGCACCCGCGTTCCCTCTCTTGCTAGCATCTGCAGCAGATCTGCATATTGGACAATAAGCGAGCGGCAGAACAGGCGAAACTGGGGTACATCAAGCTGGTTTCGGGTAACAGCCCAGCGCTCAAGGCCCAGATAGAGCGCCTCCGGGCAGGGCAATTGAATCGTCGGCCCGGCTGGAGAGAAGGCCAGAGGATCCAGGCCCTTGACCCGGGTCATAGGATTGAGAAGGCAATGGGCAACGAGAACGATCTCCTGCCCTCCGTTATCAGTCGGCTCTTCCCTCCTCCGGGCTTGAATGCCCTCCCTTGATGGCAGCATCATAATCGTCAAAGCTCCATTGCGCAACAATACATCTCAGGAAGAGGGGGTCTGGGCTGGCCGGACCCCACCTGCCTGAACCTATCGCTTCAGCCCCCGGATATACTGATAAAACCGGATGCCATGCAGATCATCATAAAATACTATCTTCTCCGCCTTCTCCCCCACCAGCAGCTTCAGGGTGTTATTATGAAACTCATCCACATACTCCACACCGGTGACCTGATCCAGGGGCACTGAGCGCACACTATCCCAGGCCAGCCCCGGGCGGACGAAATGCACATTCTTATCGGTGGTGACCAGGTAGCCCAAGATCTTGTCCAGCATCCCCATCCTGGCGATGGTCAGCATCTGCTCCGATGCCTGGCTGTGCAGAATGGCCGGGGCGATGAGCACCAGCTCCTCCCCGGAGGCGGAGAGCTTCCTTGCAATCCTCCCCAGCTTCTTGGGAACCTCCGGGCTCTGTGCCCGCTCCTTGCCCCCGCCTTCTCCTGTCTGCGCGATTTCAGTCATCTTCTCCTGCAGCCTCAGGTCACAATCTGCTCCAGGCAGCCGTTCTCCAGAGCGATCCTCACCTCGCGGGCGAGCCTGCGCCCCGTGGACATATTTGTCCGCCAGAGGGCATTGCCATAGGGGTGGCCAACTGCCATATGCACATTGGTTCCACCGCCGATCCTGGGCGCGACATCATAGATGTAGAAGTTCAGATCCTTGTCCACACAGGTCTGCAGACAGAAGGGGCCGATGATCCCGGGCTTGTAGTACTCCTGTGTCGCCTCCACATACTTCTCCGCCAGGACGAAGGCCTTCTCCAAGAGCGACTCCCTCAGGGTGGCGGAGTTGTGCCCGCAGACGGTATACTCGGGGTTGATCTGCTGCTCATTGAGGGTTAGCTGCTGGGGAGCGGGCAGGCGGCAGTGGCCGTCCAGGCTGGTCTCAAACCTCCAGTCTATGCCGATCAGCTCAATTCTCTCCGTTATTGGGGAGTAGAAATAGTCCAGATTGAAGACCGGTCCGATGACATAGCGCTCAATCCTGGCCAGCTCAATCCCATCCTGATCGATTACATTCTGGCGCAAGAGGAGATCAGCCTTCTGGCAATACTCCTCATAAGAGGCGGCAGTGAAAAACCCCCTCTCCAGGGTCTTCACTGCATGGGGCAGCTTGACCATCACCAACTGGTTGATCTCCTCCGCCTCCACCGGCTCGGGGAAGGGCAGGCCCGCCTTCTCCAGCAGCCAGTAGTAATCTCTCTTATCCCCCCTCTCCTCAGAGCGGAGGAGGTTGCGCGAGCCGAGCAGGGGGAGCGTGAACTGCTCTTCCACAGCATCGATGCCGCAGTAGGAGGTGAATGAGCGGTTGGGAACGAAGAGGGTGTTCTTATCCTTGAGGATCTCCTGGTTCTCCGGGTCTAAGATATCCGGGAACTGCTTCAGCATCATAACCTCATCGATCATGCCGGTTATGACCTTCCCCTTCCGGTCCCTCTCCGCCCGGAAGTACCTGACATAGGGCTTCTCCCTCCCCTCCTGGCATACCGCCAAAGTCCTGAAGTTCTCCTCCACTGCGCCATCTGCCGTATCCAGGGCAGAATGGGATGCTATCATCCCGATTCTGAGATCCTTGAGGTCGTATCCCCTCAACACCTCCAGAACCTTGCTGCGTTCAATCAAGTCTGAGCACCTCAAAATAATTATATTGGTCCCTCATATTCCCATCCCGATTTATCAAGATGACCCTATCATACAAAGACATCGCCCTCTATTCCCTCCTGACAACATAGAAGGGCCTCAGGCAGCAGGGAGAGAAGCCCCGGCGGTTCAGGACAGGTATCAGCGTCCATGCTGCCTATTGCCAATCCTCCCATCTCAAGTAACCTCACTGCGATAAAGATTATGCCCCTCATGACCCTTGCTTCTTATCCCTGCCTCTTATCCTCTCCCTTAATTCCTGCCTTTGGATCCTTCTTCCCTTCCAGCAGGCGGGATTGGCCCTCTCTTCCCTCCTCCACTATATCACTGCCGCCTGGAGGGCTTGCCGGATCATCAGACCCGCTCTCCTTCCCGGACTGAGGATCGCGAACGGGAAAGGCGCTCTTTCTCAAAAATTTCTGTGCATTACTTTAATATACTTCATTCTCATTGAGAAGTGGTTCACTATTGGGGAGCTTGATATTTTGGCGGGCAGAGCTTGGAAGTTCAAGGACGATATCGATACCGATGCCATCATCCCCGGTCGCTACCTGGTGATGAACGATCCGCAGGAACTGGCTGCACACCTCTTTGAAGGGGTGCGCCCGGAGATGGCAGGAGCAGTCAAGGAAGGAGACTATGTGGTGGCGGGGGAGAACTTCGGCTGCGGCTCATCGCGAGAGCACGCTCCCCTGGCCCTGAAGGGAGCTGGTATCTCGGCAGTCCTCGCCAAGTCTTTTGCCAGAATCTTCTTCAGAAACGCCATAAACATAGGACTGCCCCTCTTCATCTGTCCGGATGTGGACAGGATCGAGGAGGGCGCTTATATCGAGATCGATATGGCGGGCGGAGTAATAAAGAACATAACCCGCAATGAATCCTATAAGACCACACCACTTCCAGATTTCTTAAGGGAGATCGTCAATGCGGGCGGCCTGGTGGAGTACACCAGACTACAGGTGTCCGGAGTGAGGGCATGAACTATAAAATACCAGTTATCGGCGGCGATGGCATCGGCCCGGAGATAGTAGCCGAGGGCCAGAAGGTGCTGGAGGCAGCAGCAGACAAGTACAACTTCTCCTTGGAGTGGATCGATTACTCCATCGGTGCAGAGCACTACCTGAAGACGGGCGAGCTGATAAGCGAGGAGACGCTCAAAGAGCTTTCAGGCTATCGGGCCATCTATCTGGGGGCGATAGGCGACCCCAGGGTCAGGCCAGGGGTGCTGGAGAAGGGCGTCCTTCTCACGATGCGTTTCTACCTCGACCAGTATATCAACCTCCGGCCGGTCAGGCTACTGGAGGGCGTCTGGACCCCTCTAAAGGATAAAACGCCGAAAGATATCGATTTTGTTGTGGTTCGCGAGAACACTGAGGACTTTTACATCGGCATAGGCAGTCGCGCACAGAAGGGCAAAAGCCATGCCGACTTCCAGGTCAGCCGCAAGCTCTACAATATAAAGTTCGGCCTGGATATCGACTCAGATAGCGAGGAGATCGCTTATCAGATAGGCGAGGTCAGCCGGGAGGGCTGCCAGAGAGTGATAAAGTATGCCTTCGACCTGGCGAGGAAGCGCCGCCAGAAGGTATCCAGCGTCGACAAGGCCAATGTGCTCAGCGACATTTATGGCTTTTGGAGGGAGATCCTCCTGGACGTGGCAAAAGGATATCCAGAGGTCAAGTATGACTTCAACTTCGTTGATGCCATAACCATGTGGTTTGTCAAGAATCCGGAGTGGTTCGATGTGGTCGTCGCCCCCAATATGTTCGGAGACATAATCACCGATCTGGGGGCCATGATCCAGGGCGGCCTGGGCCTGGCGCCGGGAGCCAATCTCAACCCCGAGGGCACCAGCATGTTCGAGCCCATCCATGGCTCTGCCCCCAAGTATAAGGGGCGGAATGTGGTCAACCCTCTGGCCACCATCTGGGCAGGGGCTCTACTCCTGGAGCATCTCGGCCAGCCGGCTGCAGCAGCTGACATAGTCTCGGCTATAGAGCGGAACCTATTTGAAGGCCGGATAAAGACATATGACCTGGGAGGAAGCTCAACCACCTCCGAGGTTGGATCGGAGATTGCTCGCCTAGTGGGACTGATGTAAGTCCCACAAAGGAAAAGGCTTTTAAGGAGGATCTCTTCATTTCTCAACTAGTGCAGCACATGGGGCTTGAGGAATGCCAGGCCGCGAGGGCTCGTAGCTCAGCTAGGCAGAGCGTCTGGCTTTTAAATTTTTGTATGAAGATACCAGGTGGTCGAGGGTTCAAATCCCCCCGAGCCCGTTTGGAGTTTCCTTGAGCCTGTATGCTGCTCCTTCTAAGGGTTGGTGGTTTTTGTGACCAAATTTGCCGTAAGAGATCATGAGATGGTTCCGGAACATGTTCTGCTCACTCCGGATGAGGGACTGCAGGTGCTGAAGGAGTTCGGCATCGATGCGCCGCAACTGCCAAAGATTCATGCAAATGACCCCGCCGCCAAGGAGATCGGGGCCAAAGTGGGCGACATAATCAAGATAATAAGGAAAAGCACAACAGCCAAACATTCAGTCTTCTACCGGCTGGTAATCGATTAAAGGTGGTCTTTTGCTCGACAGAAATGCCCTTTATAGCGCCTATTTTACCAGGGATAAGCTGGTGCATCATCATATCAACTCCTTCAATGACTTCATTGATAAAGGCCTGCAGAAGGTGATCGATGAGGTCAATGTCATAGAGACCAATATCGAGAACACCTATGTCCGGCTGGGGAATATCCGGGTGGAAAAGCCCATGGTGCGCGAGGCGGACGGTTCAGTGGAGAGGCTCTACCCCAATGATGCCCGCCTGCGCAACCTGACCTATGCCTCGCCGATCAAGCTGGAGATGACCATCGTCGAGGGGGAGACGGAGAAAGATCCAGTGGAGGCTGACATAGGCACCCTGCCCATCATGCTCAACTCCAGGGTCTGCAACCTCTTCGGCCTGGACGCAGATGAGATGATATCCTTTGGAGAGGACCCCTCTGATCCCGGCGGCTACTTTGTGGTCAACGGCTCGGAGAGGGTGATCATGACCCTGGAGGATCTGGCCCCGAACAAGATCCTGGTGGAGTACAACCAGCGCTATGACGAGAACATCGAGGTGGCCAAGGTCTTCTCCCAAAGGCAGGGCTACAGATCGCTGGTCATTGTGGAAAGAGGCCGCCGCTCCATCCTTGAGGTCTCATTCCCCTCCGTCTCTGGCAGATTGAACTTCATCACCCTTCTCCGCTCCCTGGGGATGGAGACGGATATGGATATAGTCAAATCAGTATCCGATAACCCGGAGATCATCAAGTTCATGCTGGAGAACCTGGAGGAGTCGGAGGTCTCGACCAATGACGAGGCCCTGGAGAAGATCGGCTCTCGCGTCGCTGCCGGCCAGGCCAAGGAGTACCAGAAGAAGAGGGCCACCTACGTCCTGGATCGCTACCTGCTCCCTCATATCGGAGTTGAGGAGAAGGACCGCTATGCAAAAGCTCTCTTCCTCTCCCGCATGGCCGAGGCCTGCTTCGAGCTGGCCCTGGGCCGGAGGAGCGAGGACGACAAGGACCACTACTCCAACAAGAGGCTGAAGCTCTCCGGGGACCTGATGGAGGACCTCTTCCGGGTGGCCTTCAACCGCCTGACCCGGGACATAAAGTATCAGCTGGAGCGGGCGAGCATGAGAAACAGGGATCTGAATGTGGTGACCACCGTCCGGGCGGATGTCCTCACAGAGAGGATGATCCATCCCCTGGCCACAGGCAACTGGGTAGGAGGGAGGACCGGCGTCTCACAGCTCCTGGACAGGACCGATTATATGGCCACCCTATCCCATCTGCGCCGGGTGATCTCGCCTCTATCCCGATCCCAGCCCCACTTCGAGGCTCGAGATCTGCATGCCACCCAGTGGGGGCGGATCTGCCCCTCAGAGACCCCTGAGGGCCCCAACTGCGGCCTGGTGAAGAACTTCGCCCAGGGCGTCGAGCTCTCCAAAGGGATAGACGATTCGGATGATATCAAGAAGATTCTCATGGATTTAGGAGTAATTTCGGTAGGTGGTAGCATTGTCTGAAGCACCGACGGGGGGCGCCAGAGTATATGTGAACGGTGAGATAGTGGGCTATCATGATGAACCCAGAGCTCTGATCGAGAGCATCCGCCGCCTTCGGCGCTCGGGGAGCATCAGCAGTCAGATGAATGTGGCCTATTTCGAGGAGACGGGGGAGATCTTCATGAACACCGACTCCGGCCGGGCGAGGAGGCCCCTGATCGTGGTCGAGGATGGCCGGGCCCAGGTAACGGCAGAGCAGGTCAGCAAGATCCAGAGAGGAGAGATGACATTCGATGATCTGGTGGCCGGAGGGCTGGTGGAGTATTTGGATGCCGAGGAGGAGGAGAACAGCCTCATCGCCATCTGGGAGGAGGATATAACCCCCGATCATACCCACCTGGAACTGGATCCATCTATGATTCTGGGGATCGCCGCCGGCCTGGTCCCCTATCCCGAGCACAACGCCAGCCCCAGGAACACCATGGGAGCGGGAATGGTCAAGCAATGCCTGGGCATGTCCACCGCCAATATGAGGCTCAGGCCAGATACCCGCGGCCATTATCTCAATAGCCCCCAGAAGGCTATAGTGCGAACAAAGACCTCCAAGGCCATAGGCTTCGATGAGAGGCCCGCCGGCCAGAATTTCGTGGTGGCTGTCCTCGCTTATGAGGGATATAACATTGAGGATGCTCTGGTCTTGAACCGGGGCTCGATCCAGCGCGGCCTTTCCCGCAGCCACTTCTTCCGGGTCTCGGAAGCAGAGGAGCGCAAGTATCCGGGCGGCCAGGAGGATAAGTTCGAGATACCGGATGTCGAGGTCAGGGGGGCGAGAGGAAGCGAGGCCTACGATCAACTGGACTCAGATGGCCTGGTCAATCCCAATGCCTATGTGGGCCCCAATGATGTTCTGATCGGCAAGACCAGCCCACCCCGTTTCCTGGAGGAGCCCTCGGAGTTCGGCCTGACCCCCCAGCAGAGAAGGGAGACCTCTGTGACCATGCGCTCCAATGAGAGGGGGGTGGTGGATATGGTCATCCTGACGGAATCATCAAACGGGAACCGCCTGGCCAAGGTCAAGACCCGCGACCAGAGGGTCCCGGAATTGGGCGACAAGTTCGCCTCTCGCCACGGCCAGAAGGGGGTGGTGGGTCTGATCGTCCCCCAGGAGGATATGCCCTTCACCGAGTCGGGCATCGTCCCGGACCTCCTGCTCAATCCCCATGCCATCCCCTCCCGGATGACAGTGGGCCACGTCCTGGAGATGATCGGCGGCAAGGTCGGCTCCCTGGAGGGAAGGTTCATCGATGCCACTGCCTTTTTGGGAGAGAACGAGCCAGAGCTGCGCGCCGCCTTAAAGGAGTTCGGGTTCTCCCATACCGGCAGGGAGATCCTGTACAATGGAGCCACTGGTGAACAGATCATGGCCGACCTCTTCGTAGGGGTGATCCTCTATCAGAAGCTCTATCACATGGTCACGGGCAAGATGCACGCCCGTTCCCGCGGCCCGGTACAGGTCCTGACCCGGCAGCCGACAGAGGGCCGGGCGAGAGAGGGAGGTCTGCGGTTCGGAGAGATGGAGAGGGATGTGCTCATCGCCCACGGGGCTGCTCTGGCGCTCAAAGAGCGGCTGGTGGATGAATCGGACAAGGTCACAGAGCTGGTCTGCAGCCATTGCGGCATGATCGCCATTCACGACCGGCGGAGGAATGCTGACTTCTGCCCCACCTGCGGAGCAGACACGGAGATCTATCCAGTGGAGATGAGCTATGCCTTCAAGCTCCTCTTGGATGAGATCAAATCGCTGGGTGTAGCACCACGACTGATCCTGGAAGATGCTGTTTAGGAGTGAACATGACTGTACCCAAGAGGATAGGCAAGATCCGCTTCGGCCTGATCTCGCCCCAAGAGTTTAGAAAGATGAGCGTTGTCAAGATCATCACCGCCGATACCTACGACGATGACGGCTTTCCCATCGAGATGGGGCTTATGGATCCCAGGCTTGGCGTCATCGATCCCGGCCTGCGATGTCGGTCCTGCGGCGGCAGGCCGGGTGAGTGCCCGGGCCACTTCGGCCACATAGATCTCATCGCTCCTGTCATCCACGTTGGTTTCGCCAAACTTATCCGGAAGATCCTGCGGGCCGTATGCAGAGACTGCTCCCGCCTGATGCTCAAGGATAATGAGAAGAAGATGTACCTTGAGCAGATCCAGGAGCTGGAACGTCTGGGCCAGATGACTGATGACACAGTGAACAAGGTCTTCGCCGAGGCCAGGAAGAACAAGACCTGTCCCTACTGCGGCGCTCCCCAGCAGGAGATCAAGTTCGAGCGGCCATTATCCTATATCGAGGACGGCCACAAGCTCACCGCCTCAGACATCCGCGACCGGTTTGAGAAGATCCCGGACGAGGACATCAGGGTGATGGGCATGAACCCCGCCACTGCCCGCCCGGAATGGATGATCCTCACTGTCCTCCCCGTGCCTCCAGTGACCATGCGCCCCTCCATCACCCTGGAGTCCGGCCAGAGGAGCGAGGACGACCTCACCCATAAGCTGGTGGATATCATCAGAATCAATCAGCGCTTCCAGGAGAACCGGGAAGCAGGCGCCCCCCAACTGATCATAGAGGACCTGTGGGAGCTATTGCAATACCATGTCACCACATTCCTTGACAATACCGTCTCCGGCGTGCCCCCCGCCCGCCACCGCTCTGGCCGGCCGCTCAAGACCCTCTCCCAGAGGCTGAAGGGGAAGGAGGGACGCTTCCGGGGCTCCCTCTCCGGCAAGAGGGTCAACTTCAGTGCCAGGACGGTCATCTCTCCCGATCCCAATCTGAGCATTGGCGAGGTGGGCGTCCCCCTGGAGATCGCCATGGAGCTCTCTGTGCCCATGATAGCCAACTCCAGGAACATCGATATGGTGAAGACATTTGTGCGCCGCGGCCCGGACAGGCATCCGGGAGTGAACTATGTCACCCGTCCCGATCAGAGGAGGGTGAAGGTCACTGACAGGAACTGCGAGGAGGTCGCAGAGCAGATCGATATTGGCTGGAGGATCGACCGTCAGCTTGCCGATGGCGATATAGTCCTGTTCAACCGCCAGCCATCTCTGCACCGGATGTCCATCATGTCCCACCGGGTGAAGGTCATGCCCTACAAGACCTTCCGGCTCAACCCGGCGGTCTGCCCTCCTTATAACGCCGATTTTGATGGCGATGAGATGAACATGCATGTGCCCCAGACTGAGGAGGCGCGGGCAGAGGCTGAGATCCTGATGAGGGTACAGGAGAACATCCTCTCCCCCCGGTTCGGCGGGCCGATCATCGGCGGCATCCACGATTATGTGACCGGCTCGTTCTTGCTGACGCACGGACGAAAACCCATCCATCGCCAGGAGGCAATGGAGCTATTGAAGAAGTTCGATATATCCGAGCTTCCCGCCCCGGAGGGGGAGGCGGATGGCGAGCCCTACTGGACGGGAAAGCAGATCTTCAGCCTCATCCTTCCCCGGGGCCTGAACCTGACCTTCAAGGCTGACTTCTGCTACAACTGCGATGTCTGCAAGGGAGAGGAGTGCGAGAGCGATGCCTATGTGGTCATAAGAGACGGTCAGCTTGAGATGGGGACGATAGATGCCAAGGCTGTTGGCGCCTTCAAGGGCAAGATAACAGACAGGATAATAAAGGAGTACAACCCCTCCGTGGCGAGCCAGTTCCTGGACCGGATGACCCGCCTGGCCCTGAGGGGCATAATGCATGCCGGCTTCAGCTTCGGAATAGATGACGAGGACATCCCTCCAGAAGCAGTGGAACAGATCGAAGAGACCACCCGCACCGCTCGAGAGAAGTCCCAGCAGTTGATCGAGGCCTACAAAGCTGGAGAGCTGGAGCCCCTGCCCGGGCGTACTCTGGATGAGACCCTGGAGATGAGGATCATGCAGACACTGGGCAAAGCGCGAGATAGCGCCGGCAAGATCGCCAGCCGTTACCTGGGCCTGGACAACTCCGGGGTGGTGATGGCATTGAGCGGTGCCAGGGGCAGCATGCTCAACCTGACCCAGATGGCGGCTTGCGTCGGCCAGCAATCAGTTCGAGGAGAGAGGATCATGCGCGGCTATGCCGGCCGGACCCTGCCTCACTTCCAGCGGGGAGATCTGGGGGCGGAGGCGCACGGCTTTGTGGAGTCCAGCTATAAGGAGGGGCTCAACCCCACAGAGTTCTTCTTCCATGCCATCGGCGGTCGCGAGGGCCTGGTGGACACAGCCATCAGGACATCCCAGAGCGGCTATCTGCAAAGGAGGCTGGTCAATGCCCTGCAGGACCTGGAGGTCAAGTACGATGGCACAGTCAAGGAGACGAGGGGGATGATCGTCCAGTTCCAGTACGGCGAGGACGGAGTCGATGCCTCCAGAAGGGACTATGCCAGCACAGAGAACGTCAAACGGATCGTCCAGAGCGTGCTGAAGAAGGAGTCGGCATGAGCCTATCAGAAAAGGAGATCCAGGAGAGGCTGGATCAGGTGGAGCTTCCCCCGAGCATCAGAGAGGCCATCCAAAACGAGCTGAAAGGGGCGGATATCACTCCGGAGGAGATGGAGGAGATCATATCTCTGGTGATGGCTGACTACCAGCACTCCCGGGTGGAGCCCTGTGAGGCTGTGGGCGTGGTTGCCGCCCAGTCCATAGGCGAGCCCGGCACCCAGATGACCATGCGTACCTTTCACTATGCCGGTGTGGCCGAGATCAATGTCACCCTGGGCCTTCCCCGGCTGATAGAGATCGTCGACGCCAGAAAGATCCCCTCTACGCCCACCATGACCATCAAGCTAACTCCTGAGTATGCCCACGATCGAGATCTGGCCAGAGAGGTTGCCTGGGCCATAGAGTCCTCCTCCATCCTCCACCTGGGCTCTATTGCCACTGACCTGGCGGAGATGAATGTGATAATCGATCTCAGCCCCGGGGCATTGGAGCAGCGCAAGATCACTGCTGAGGAGGTGGCAGCAAAGCTGAAGGAGGAGACGGGCCTGGATGTGGAGCAGAAGGAGAACCTCCTGGTGATGGCGCCGGAGGAGGCCTCCTACCGGGAGCTGCTCCAGCTGGTGGAGAAGATAAAGAAGATCTCCCTCAAAGGAGTGGAGGGCATCAAGAGGGTGGTGATCCGCAAAGAGGGGGATGAGTATATCCTTTATACCGAAGGCTCCTCCCTCAAGAAGATCATGCAGTTTGAGGGGGTGGACCCCACCCGGATCAAGACCAACAATATAAACGAGATCGGTGAGGTGCTGGGCATAGAAGCAGCCAGAAATGCCATCATAAACGAGGCCACCGATACCCTGCGCGAACAGGGTTTATCAGTGGACGTCCGCCACATCATGCTGGTGGCGGACATCATGACGGTGGATGGCGAGCTCAAGCAGATTGGACGGCATGGCGTTTCAGGTGAGAAGGCCAGCGTTCTGGCCAGGGCAGCCTTCGAGGTCACTGTCAATCATATCTTGGATGCGGCCATCAGAGGAGATGTAGACGACCTCAGGGGCGTAACAGAAAACGTCATCGTTGGCCAGCCGATACAGCTCGGCACCGGAGACGTTAAGCTGGTTGCAAGCAAGAGGTAATAACGATGATCAATGTAGATAGAGCGTTGAGAAGTTCCATCAGAACAGGAAATGTAATGCTAGGATCGAATAGGACAGTTGAAGCAGGACTTAGCGGAGAGGCAAAGCTCATAATCTATGCCCTGGATTGCCCTGCAGGCGTGCGCATGCAGTTGGAGACCATGGACCTGCCGGTCTACGGTTATCAGGGCATGGGAAAGGATCTCGGATCTGCCTGCGGAAAACCTTTCTCCGTGGCTGCATTGGCCATCATCGAGCCAGGCGACTCGGAGATAATGGCACTGCAGCGGGAGATCCGGGGTGTTGAGGCATGAGTGAGTTCAAGCTCACCACTGAAGGAATAAGATACATAGCACTCTTTGAGAGCCTCACAGGAGGCGTGGCAAGGGATTGTGTAGTGGACGAGGAGAACGACAGGATCATCTTCGTCATCAAAAAGGGAGATATGGGCGCAGCCATAGGCCGGAAGGGCTCCAACATCAACCGGGTCAAGAAATCGATCGGCAAGCAGATCGAGATTGTGGAGTACAGCGAGGATGTCAAGGTCTTCTTGGAGAACCTCTTTCAGCCCGCGGCCATCAAGAATGTCATGGTCGTTAACAAGAACAGCAAGCGATTGGCTTATGTAGAGGTAGCAAATAAGGACAAGGGAATTGCCATCGGCAGGGATGGTCGTAACATACTTAAAGCCAAGATGCTTGCACAGAGGCACCATGGCGTTGATGATATCATAATTCAATGATGGACCTGATTTCAGTGGCAGATCGCGATTTATTCAAGGTGAAATGAATGGGAAATGGAATCTATGCAGCCAGGAAACTGGAGAGTGATAGGAAGACGATGAGGTGGAGCCATCCCAAGTTTATCCGCAGGATGTCGGGGAGCAAGATGAAGGCCGACCCTCTGGGCGGAGCGCCCATGGGGAGGGGTATCGTCCTGGAGAAGGTCGGCATTGAGGCCAAGCAGCCCAACTCGGCCATAAGAAAGGCGGTGCGCATACAACTGATCAAGAACGGCCGCCAGGTTACAGCCTTTGCCCCGGGCGATGGAGCCATCGGATTCATAGATGAGCATGATGAGGTCCTGGTAGACCGCATCGGCGGGCGTCAGGGCCGGTCCATGGGGGATATCCCTGGAGTCAGATTCAAGGTCATCGCTGTCAATAATGTCTCCCTGCAAGAGCTCGTGCGGGGGAAGAAGGAGAAGCCGGTGAGGTGATCGAGATGAAGGTATTCGACAAATGGGATAATATCGAGGCAGAGGTCCTGGATCCCGGCGTGAGGGGGTACATGAACCTTGTGCCGAGGGCGGTCATGCACTCCGGCGGAAAGCATGCCAAGCAGCAGTTCAAGAAGTCTGAGCAGCATATCGTCGAGCGCCTGGTCAATAAGATGATGCGCAAAGAGAAGAACACCGGCAAGAAGCTCAAGGCTTATGCCATAGTGGAAAGGGCGTTCGATATCATCGCCAAGAGGACCAAAGAGAATCCCCTTAACGTCCTCGCCCAGGCCATCGCCAATGCCGGGCCGAGGGAAGAGGTCGTCCGGCTCAAGTATGGAGGCATAACTGTGCCCAAGGCTGTAGACACTGCCCCCCAGAGAAGGGTGGACACAGCCCTGATGTTCATCGCCAAGGGAGCTCATGCCGCCTCGTTCAAGAAAGCCAAGACGGTGGAGGCCGCCCTGGCCGATGAGATCATTGCCGCCGCCAACCGCGATGTTAAGAGCTACTCCATCAATCACAAGGACAGTGTGGAGCGGGTGGCCAAAGCAGCAAGGTAAGTTCCTTCGATTAAGCAGAGAGATCTTCGATTAAGCAGAAAGATATAGGCGCTGGGTATCAATTCATAGCGCCTATACAATCTATTCTCGCCTATCACAGGCAGTATGCACATGAACATGAAAGCCTGGGATAGTGACTACTCCATGCGGGGGCGGCTCTGGGGGGGCGGCGTCAGCGGTCTGCCCGATCTGCCCGCGGGGAGCACTGTCCTGGAGCTGGGCTGCGGGGATGGCAAGACCCTCTCTGCTATGCCTTACGGCTGGAGGATCGCTGCCCTGGATATATCTCTCCCTGCCCTGCGCCTCTGCGCCCGGTCGAAATCCGATCTGGTCTTAGGCGGGGCGGAGAGGCTGCCATTTAAAGGGGAGAGCTTTGCGGCCGTCTTCGCTTATCATGTGGCCGGCCACCTCCTCCTGCCGGGACGCAGCTCTCTGGCCCGAGAGGCGGAGCGGGTCCTCCTTCCCGGCGGCAAGCTCTTCTTCCGGGATTTTGGGAGGGAGGATATGCGCATGGGCCGGGGCCTGGAGGTGGAGGAGGCCACATTTTTGCGCGGGACGGGCATCGTCACCCATTACTTCACAGTATCTGAGGCCGAAGAGCTCTTCTTCCCGTTGACTCCCCTCTCAATCGAGAACCGCTGCTGGAAGATGCGGGCAAGAGGAGTCGATCTGGTTCGCTCCCGGGTGGAAGGGGTCTTTTTCAAGGGCTCTTATGGGCCAGGGCCCGGGCCAGTCCCGGTATCTGATCCGCCCCCACCGGGACGGTGATGGACGAGCCGTTCAGGGCCGGGCCTATGGGCTCATACCTTCCCCCCAGGTGCTCTGCCAGGAAGGCCTCGGTGAGGGCATAGAAGGCCAGGCCGTTTCCTGGCCGGACAAAGCCGTGACCCTCATCAGGGAAGAGGGCATAAGTCACCGGGACGCCCCTCTCCACCAGGGCCCTGACGATCTGCTCCGACTCGTTCCTCTTCACCCGCGGATCATTCGCCCCCTGAGCGATCAAGAGGGGCCTTTCGATCCGGTCAGCCCGGGAGAGGGGGGAGCGTTCATCCAGCATCCTTCTGCCCTCCGCAGTTCTGTAGTCGCCAACCCTCCGGAGCTTGACCTCCAGGGAGGGGTTCCAGTACTCGGGGAGGGTGAGGAGAAATGAGGTGAGATTGGAGGGGCCGCAGATGTCCACTCCACAGGCGAATAGCCCTCCCGTATTGGCCAGTGCAGACAGGGCGGCATAGCCACCATAGCTTAGCCCCAATATAGCGATCCGGTCCGGATCTGCAATCCCCTTCTCAGTCGACCAATGGACGGCATCTAATAGATCCTCCTCCATCTTCCCTCCCCATTCGCCATCCCCGGCGTTGATGAACCTCTTGCCGAATCCCGAAGAGCCGCGGAAGTTCACGCTGAGGACGGCATATCCCCGGTTGGCCAGGAGATGATGGGTCTCGTCAAAGCCCCAGGAGTCTCTCGTCCAGGGCCCGCCATGAACATACAGCACCATGGGAAGGGGTTCATTTGGCATTCCGTCACCATCCTCATCCGTCCAGGGAGGGAGGGAGAGATAGCTGACCATATCCAGGCCATCCCTGGATTTTATGGTTACACAATGCATCTTTGAGAGGGCTAGCCTCTCCTGCATCCTATTGGCGCTGAAGAGAGGCTCAGCGGCTCTGCCCCTCCTGTCGTACAGATAGTACCTGGCAGGAGCAGAGTCGCTTATGAATCCAGCAATCCAGATGCTATCATCTGAGGTGCGAGAGGGGACCATCAGGTCACCGGGGTTGAGCTGCTGCAGGTACTCCAGATCAGGGCGAATGGACTCGTCCAGGACCGTCCAGTTATGCCGGTAATACTCGAAGCTCGCCGCCTGAACGATGGGGCTTGTGGGATGGAAGAGGACCCAGCCCAGGTCTGACCTGGGGTCCTGGGCCAGGATCTCAGTTCTTCCTGTCCGCAGATTCCAGGATGTCAGCGCTGCAGTATCTCTGCCCCGGCCCTCAGCCATATAGAGGATATCTCCCTTCCTGTCGAAGCCCAGGGGGTAAGTGGTGGCGCTATCCAAGTAATCTATCTTCATGAAGGGCTTCCAGGAGCCTATGCCGTCAGTCTGCAGGTACTCAATGCCGTCCGCCATCACATCAACCGCCAGGCGGACCCTTAGATCATCGCCGGCCAGAAATCCAGCAAACCGGTCATTCCTCAGGACGAGGCTTCTCATTCCAGTGGTGATGTTGATCTGATACAGGTCGTGATACTCCCGATCCCTCTCGTTTATGCCCACTAAAATCTCCTCGGGAATCTCATTGCCCGTGGCCAGCACATATGCGCTGACGTTACCGTAAGGGGTGAGGTCCAGCCTCTCCCCGGTTTCTATGTCCAGTGAGTAGATATGCCAGTTCTCATCCCCGAAGGTGTCCAGGGAGAAGATGATATGGCGGCCGGTGTCGGCCCAAAAGTAGCTCTCAATGCCCCGAATGGTCTCATTGGTGACCGGCCGGGCCGAGGATAGATCGGGCTTCAGGGTCCATCCCCCCTCAGAGGCAGCAGGGAGTCTGTTCACAGGAGCTATCCAGATGTTGAAAAAACCGCTCTCCGCCGAGAGATAGCTGAGCCAGTTGCCATCCGGGCTGATCTGAACCCCAACCCTCTCCGGAATGCCGAACAACAGCTGGCGAGAGATGAGCCTGGGGCCGTCCTCGCCCCCATTGCTATACGGGTCTGCACCTGCCGCTGCTGCGCCACTTAGCTTTTGCAGCATCAGAAAGGTCAGGTTCAGGGAATCCTCAGATACGGCCTGCAGCTGCTCTGCCCTGGCCGGGGCCGAGGAGAGGATCAGCAGCAGTCCGAAAAGGGCGGCCAGAAGAGGGGAGGGTTTATGTCCGGTCGCAGGGGCCTGGATTCTTTTCCCACTGGCCAAGATCTCTACCTCCGCCTGGGGCTTCTGCGTCTCCGCCGGCTCTTCCGGCTCCTGACCCAGGCTAAAGATGCAACCAGGCCGCAGACCAAAAGCAGTCCTATGCCAATGGCGGCATAGGGATATTTGGGGCCGTCCCCTCCCCCATTGGAAGAGCCCTCTCTTTTTGAAGAGCCTCCTGCCCCTTCCTTCTCATCCCCCGGCATCCCCTCTGGCTCCTGCGCCAGATGCTCCTCCTCTGCCAATTGGGGTATGACCGATGCACCGACTACTATTGTATCTGAAGGGACCAGAACCTCCCGATAGTCGCCCGGCCTGGCATACTCATAAAATATATTCTCCTCCATCCTCTCCTTGGAGACGAAGTGCACCCCATCCCGGGTGTATGCTGTCTTGTTCCCTGCCCCCGGAGCCGGCGGGCAGAGAAACGCCAGCAGGATGAATAGAATCACAACCGGCCTTACTGCTTCCCTGAGCATTTAGTACCCTCTTTGGCTCTGAGGATGATGGGGGAAATTCCTTAAATATTTTTTCCAATGCCGTCAGGTCTAAATGGGCGGGAGCGATCTCAATATGGATCGCAGAAAATGGATCTGAATATCCTTGATACTCCAGACTCGCTTCCCGTGACTGTAGCATTGCGGCATGTGCTCCGGAGGAGGAGGCAGACCTTTCTCTCCCTTCTGGCGGTGGGCCTGGCGGTGAGCATCTCAATCATGTTCTCCTCTCTGATCAACGGCCAGCAGCAGATACTCACCAACCTGGTGGAGGAGAAAATGCCCCATGTGGTGGTCGAGCCCAGGGAGAATGAGGAGTTCATCCATCTTTACAAGAGCCTTTTAGACCGGATCGCCTCCCAGCCGGGGATAAGGTCTGCCGCTCCCACCCTCACCACCCCTGCCACCCTCTCCCGCAAGGACAAGAGCAAGAACGCCCTGTTGAAGGGGTCCGACCCCCTGGAAATAGACAGGATATACAGGATACAGGGATCGCTGCTCCAGGGGGATTTCATCAATGCTCAGCAGGAGGGATTTGCTGCGATCGGGGTTAAGCTGGCCAATTCCCTGCAGCTCAGGCTCGGAGACCAGGTCCAGGCCACATTTCCCCGCTCCCATCCCCTCGATCTGAAGGTGGCGGCGATCTTCCAGACCGGCACTCCTCTGGACGAGCGGGTGGCATTTGTCTCCCTGGGCACTTCCCGCAGCTTCAAGGGGGAGGGGGATGTGATAAATGCCGTGGATATAAGCCTGGATGATATCCGCCACTCGGGGAGCCTGGCCAGCCTGATCAGCTCCTGGGGCTATAATGCCAGGAGCTGGGAGGAGAAGAACCCGGAGATCATGAGGGCGATAAACATCGGCGGCTTTTGGACTGGACTTTCTATACTGCTCTTCATGGTGGTGGCATTCTTCGGCGTGGCTAGCATCATGAACCTGATGGTGGTGGAGAAGACAAGAGAGATCGGCATGCTCATGGCTATGGGGGCAAGGCCAAAGGACATCCGCAACATCTTTCTGGCGGAGAGCAGCCTGCTGGGCTTTCTAGGCGCAGCTGCGGGATCGGTGGTGGGCGTGGTGGGCGTCCATTATCTGGGACGGGTCCCCTTCGAGGTCGCAGCCGGGGGGAGCGTGATCACCACTCTGCCCCTCATCCTGAACCCCTGGGATATCCTGCTTCTCGATCTTCTGGTGATAGCTCTGAGCATAGTGGCCGCCCTCTATCCAGCCAGGAGAGCCTCCAGAATCGATCCAGTGATCGCCCTGAGGGGAGGATAGCTGGAGGATATGTTCGAGCTGGATATTGCCCTGAGGCATATGCTGACCAATAGGAGAGGCACGGCCTTCACTCTGCTCTCAGTAGCTATAGCTGTGGCAATTATCATCATGTCCCTGGGGATGACTGAGAGCGTGAGCAGCCAGATCATAGAGAACACTGTGGACAAGAACCCCCATATCCTGGTAGGCCCCAAGGAGGGCGAGAGCTACATCAATATGTACCGCTCTCTCTCCAGTCAGCTCCGCTCTCATCCTGGGGTCTCTGCCCTCTCCCCCCGGCTGGTGGGACAGGGTGCAGCCCGTTTCCAGGACAATGTGCAATCGGTGGAGTTTGTGGGGGTCAATCCCGGTCTGGAGGACCAGCTGATGAAGGTTCAGCAGTCGGCCATCTCCGGGGACTTCTCTCAGCTGAGGTTCAATAAGAGGGGGGCATTTCTGGGGTCCAGGCTGGCCCAGAATCTCAATATCAGAGAAGGAGGAGACTTCCATCTCTACCTCAAGAACGACTCCCTCCGGCTGAAGGTGATGGGCATAATGGAGAAGGGGACGATCAAGGACCAGACCCTGGTCTACATATCCCTGGACGCTGCCCAGGAGCTGCTGGGGGAGGGGGATGTGGTAACTGAGATTGGTGTGAGGCTCTCGGACTACGCCCTGGCCCCGGCCATGGCCAGGGAGTGGAATGAGATCAGCCAGTATGAGGCCACCAGCTGGCAGGATTTCAGCCCGGAGATCGCCAGGTTCGTGGGAAACCAGGGGGTCACCAATATCCTCTTCTATATGTTCATACTCTTGATATCAGCCTTCGTCATAGCCAATACCACAATAATGGTGGTGAGCAGACGGAAGAGGGAGATAGGGATACTTATGGCCATGGGAGCGAGAAGGCGCTCTATACTGATGATATTCTTGCTGGAGAATATGCTCATCAGCCTGCCGGCGGGAGCCCTGGGGACAGCCCTGGGCTATGCCGCCGCCCGGGCGATAGCTCTTCTCCCCATGAATGTGACCAGCGCAGCAGCAGGAGATGGCAGGATCGCAATCGATCCCAGGCCAGAGTACTTCGCCCTTGCCCTGCTCTTCGCCCTCTCTTTGAACTTCATCTCCGGGCTTTATCCAGCATATTCAGCGGCAAGTCTCGACCCGGTGGAGGCGATTGGCAGTGAATAACAGAGATGATGATATAATTGTTCTGGAGGATCTATCCAAGATCTATGGAGATGGGGTCCAGGTCCGCGCCCTGGACGGGATAAGCCTTAGGATCAAGGCAGGGGAGTTCGTGGCCATCGTCGGCCCGAGCGGCAGCGGCAAGAGCACCCTGCTCAATATGATCGGCCTGCTGGATACTCCCAGCCATGGCCATATCATCCTCAAGGGGATCGATGTCAGCCGTGCCAGCCCGGATGAGAGGGCCCGCCTGCGAAACCAGGAGCTTGGATTTGTCTTTCAGTATCATCATCTGATCCCGGAGTTCACTGCCCTGGAGAATGTGATGATGCCCATGCTAATCGCCAATAAGAGCAAGGCCAAGGCTCATTTGCGGGCAGAGGAGCTTCTCGCCGCTGTAGGCCTGGGGGATAGGCTGCACAGCCGGCCTAATCAGCTATCCGGCGGCCAGAACCAGAGGGTGGCTGTGGCCAGGGCGCTGGCCAATGACCCCTCCATCGTCATAGGAGATGAGCTGACAGGAAACCTGGATACAAAATCCTCCCAGCTGATATACAATCTGCTTCGAGAGCTGAACCGGAAGATCAACCAGACATTCATCCTGGTGACCCATGACATGACTTTGGCGGAGAAGACCGACCGCATACTGAGGATAGTGGATGGCAAGATAGTCTGCGAGATGAAGCGGGCGGGGGAAGATTTCGTTGCTACTGATTATTGCGAACGGGCAGAGTAGGGTGGTCTGCTCCGCTGGCCCTCATCGAAGGATCAAGGGAATGCGAGCCAATTGGATGGGAAAATTGATAAGCTTAAAGGCTTGAAAGAAGGCCGAGGTATTATATGACCAAACAGATAATATATTTTGCAGGCGTGCTCCTACTGCTGATGGCCGCAGCCCTGGTCGTCTCCGCCCATGACAGCTCCCCTGCCCTGAACGCCACTATAAAGAACATCACAGCAAACAACACCACATTGAATAATACAACCATCAACGCCACATTGAATAATACAACCATCAATGCCACCATCGCCCTGGACAATGTCACCATTGCCCTGGACAATGCCACATTGAATGAGACAGCTCCAGTCACAGAAAATGCCAGCGTTGTTGTGGCCGCCAACGAGACCCTTCCTCCTGTCGAGGCTGCTCTTGGGAATGTGACCGAGGCCCCAGCCGTGGTGAATGTGACCGCTCCGGAGGTAATTGAGGCCCCCCCTGCAGTCAATGAGACGGAAGCTGCTGTGGCGAGCGCTCCGGCAATAGTTCCGAAGGAGGGAATTTTGGGCAAGATGGAGACCAGGCCGGCCCAGACAGTGACGCTGGGAATGAAGATCAAACCAACCTTCATCGTCGGCAGTGGACTTGGTGCCGGCGAGACTGTCCAGGTGGGCGCCACCAAAGCCAGGGAGACTTATACCGTAGGCTCCCCTGCCAAATCCACAATCGGCCTTTAAGGCAGATCAAGCTCGAAGGAAGCCTCCCGGTTGAGGCGCTCTCCCCGGCTGATCACCGGGATGAGAGCAGGAAGAGGCCTTCAGCCTCCCCCTATGGGCTAGCCGATGCTCTGAAGAGGGGCAAAATCCCCAGAGGCTCTTCCTGCCTGTATTTATTTTCAGGAATCAATCTACTGCCAGTCGATAGACTTTTATGGACAGTGGCTCTTTTGATGCGGAAAGGTGTTCACCTTGATGGGAATCAATGAGATGGGCTTCGAGGTCTTTGAGGAGATGCTCGACTATGGAGATGAGCTGCAAATAGAGGTTCATGAGCTTGAGAACGGCACAGTGGTGATAGACGCGGGAGTTGAGGCCCGGGGTGGGATCGGGGCGGGCATATATCTCTCCCGCCTGTGCATGAGCGATCTGGCCGACATTCAGCTCACACCCTGTGATGTTGGCGGAGTCCTCCTTCCCGGGGTGCAGGTGGCCACAGACTATCCAGCGGTATCCTGTATGGCCTCTCAGTGTGCCATGTGGCAGATCAAGGCAGAGAAGTACTTCGCCATGGGCAGCGGACCGGGGAGGGTGCTGGCGGGAAAGACCAGGGAGCTGTATGAGAAGATAGGATTCGAGGAGTTCTCAGACATCGCCGTCCTCTTCTTGGAGTCGAGCAGGCTGCCGGATGAGAAGGTCTCGGCATTGATCGCCCAGAGGTGTGGAATAGATCCCGCCGATCTGAGGATTGCCGTTGCCCCCACCGACTCCATAGCCGGCCTGGTGCAGGTATCAGCGCGGGTGGTGGAGACCGGCCTGCACAAGCTCTTCACTATGGGATTTGACATCAACAGCATCAAAAGCGGCTGGGGGAGAGCGCCCATCTCCCCCATCAGCGGGGATATGACCCATTGCATGGGCTCTTCCAATGACGCCATAATCTATGGTGGCGAGACCTATTACACCCTAATCTATGAGGATATCGAGGAGCTGCAAAGATACCTGAAGGCGATGCCCTCCTCCTCCTCCCGGGACTGGGGAGCGCCTTTCTACCAGACCTTCAAGGCCGCTGGGTTTGATTTCTTCAAGGTGGATCACAATGTCTTCGCCCCGGCCAAAGTGGTGATGAACGAGGTCAAATCGCGAAGGACATTCGTATGCGGGAAGACCAATCCCCAGGTGCTGGCGGAGTCGTTCCACCTGGAAGATCCTGGTTTGAGCTGACGGCTCCTGGGATGGGCCGGCGCATCCTCCCGTTGAGATGAGAGAGAGGGATGCAATGAGAATGGCCCCGGGATAATCTAGATAAACCTCCAGGCATCTGGAGAGATGAGATGAACTCAACGGAATGCGACCTCAAGGGCCATGGGCCATGCGGCGGGCCCATCTGCCAGCGCGGCATAAGCCTCAACCATCGCTGTGACCAGCATGTCAGGCTCCAGTCGTACTGGGCTGCCCATAACACCGGCAAGAAGCTCAATGACTGGCTGGACGGCCTGATGAATGCCGAGAGGGAAGAGGCATTGAGGCAGGCTCCGTCCAGGGGCGAGCACTGGCAAGAGGTGACCTCCCCATCCCCTGAGGACTGAGCTCCGACCATCAGGGAAGATCTATTGTCCCCACCACTCTGAGCTTTGCTCCTTCAGGATAGGTCAGGACTGCTCTTGCGCCCGGCCGGAAGACGAGCATCTTGTCCAGCCTCAGTTTCAGCTCAGCCCGGTGCCAGTCAGCCTCCGGCAGGACCTCCTGTACTCTGGCCGGAACGAACTGCATCCAGTGGCCGATATGAAGCACCATTCCCTCTTTGAGGGGATTTGGCCAGTATTTAACTATCCGGGCCGTGGCCTGGAGCTCTGAGGCCTTTTTGATCGATTTGTCATTGGTGAGGATGGTTCCCCGGTCCAGATCCTCAACATCGACCCCTTTGAGGGCGATTCCCGTCCTCTCACCCGCTCCGGCGACATCGAAGTCCTCATCATGCTTCTGAATGGAGCGGATCTGGGCGATCTTCTCTCCGGGAAGGAGCATCAACTCATCATGCTTTCTCAGTGTCCCCTCTGCCACCAATCCCAAGACCACAGTGCCTATACCCCGCACATTGAAGAAGTGGTCCACAGGCATGGTCCCGGTTGGAGAGTCGTAGTTGGTCTTGATCTTTTCAGAAAGGGCCAGGAGCCTCTCGCGAAGGGCATTCTTATCATCATCCAAAAATTCATAACCCTCAACCACAGTGCCCCTGATGAAGGGCATGACCTGATCTTTATCTATGAAGTTTCTCAGTATCACCATGCCCTCCTTCTTTTCCAGGGAGTCCAGCATGAGGACCGTCTCCCCAAAGGCGGGATCCATATGATCCACAATCAATAGAATCTTCTGGGACATGGAGATGGCATAGAATAAGGGTGCTATCCTCTCCGGATATCTGCTCGGCTCGATTAGGGTTACTGTATTCTCCCCTCTCTTCAGATTATAGAAGGTAAGATCGCTGACAGTGCCCTTCTTCCCCAGCTCCTTGCCATATTCAGCTGCGCCCAGGATCGCCACATTGAGATTGGACATAGAATGCCTGAATCTATCCATGGGATGATAGGCCTTGCGGTGGCGGGGCTGCAGATTGGATAGACCCTTCTCGTTTCCTTTTATTACCCCCCTCGGCCAATTTCAGTATGCTTTTCTTTTGCGCCTCCTTTTGCCCTCTTTTTATATCTTTTCCAGCTCTTTTCACCCTCATTTTATTCGCTTTTTGATCCCCTTTTCCGCTTTTTTTTTTTGAACTCTCTTTTTATACCCATACATTATGATGAGATTTCTATAATAATAAGGAATTTCGATAGATATTTATGATATCAAGCTCCATTATCTATCGTTTAGAATCTGTGGGGTTGATGATATGCTAAGCTCAAAGGAACTGGAGGCCATGGGAAGGGCGATTGAGGAGATCGGCTCTGCCAAGAGCTGTATAACCGGGGATGTCCTCAAGGAGGCCAAGAGGGTGGTCATGGAAAAGGGCCTGGATGCAGCAGAGATATATGCTGCTCAGCTCACAGGAACCGATCAGAATACCGAGTTGACGCGGGTTCTGAAGATAAGCCGGAAGAACGATCTCAGCCCAGAGGCGATAGCTCAGCTCCTGGATAAGCTCAATGTGATAGAGACTGGCAAATGGTAGGCCTGATGCAGGCCAATTCACCCCGGGCCAACACCATTTTATATTTCATATTTTTTGCAATTCCCTCCTGCCAGGGGCATTCAACTCGAGCAGGCGCACCAGCTCTCCAGCCCCATGAGGTATGCCGCCCCGGCTATGGTCACACCGAAGAGAGCCACCCTCCTCTCATGCTCCCGTGCCCGGTCCAGGAGCTCGTCGATGGTGCCGTTCACTATGGTGGAGCCGGTGATCAGAATGATCTGGCATTGCTCGAATATCTCCATGGAGTTCAGGCCATCCAGAACCCTGACTCCGCTGCGAATGCTTCCCGCCTCTGCCAGGTCTGAGACCATCACCCTCTCTTTGCCGAAGGCCTTGACCAAAGCATCCAGAATCGCAGGCTGCAGGCCCACTAGACCCACCTTTTCCCATTGCTGATCCCTCAGCCAGTCTGCAACCTGTGAGGAGCAACTCCTCGGGCCATCATCCCGGCAGTGGACTGTCAATTCTATCTTTTCCAGGTATCTGAGTGCTGCATTCATGGTGGAAACAAAGACCGCCCGCTCGAAGCTCTCCTCCAGGGGCAGGGCCAGAACATCCCCCAAGGTCCCTTTGAAGCTGCCCTGGGCGGCGGTGAACGCCTGACCGGCAGCCCCTTTGAAGGTCGCCTGCATGAGGACCTCTCGTCCCCTGATTATGGGAAAGTCATCCCGTCCCGGATCTCCGATGGCCTCGGCAGAGCTGAGCGGCCGGCTGACGACCACCTCGCTTTGCAGCTCCCGGCGATATGCCTCATCTCCCTGAGACTGCAGCAGCCTGATAAAACGCCTCTTTGCCTCCTTTAATAGCTCTCCACTGGTCATGCTCACCTCTTGGGCTTGGATTTCATTGCAATTCATTGCAGGTGAATCTGTGATTTGCCTTTCTGGATTATCCCCTTTGCGGCAGAGACTGCCGTTCACCGACCCGGGCCGGTTGGTGGTGCATAATCTATAAATACGATGTATGTTTTCAATCAATATAGTACAAAATTGTACATCAAAACAATCTGGTGATTCACTTGAGTTATCTGCAAAAGATCATGGAAGGGCAGGACCTCTCCCTGGAGGAGGCTGAGGCCCTGATGGACGAGATCTTCAATAAGGCATCCGATGCCATGATCGGAGCCGTTCTGGTGGCGCTGCGCAGGAAGGGCGAATCGGTATCTGAGATCGCGGGATTTGCCAGGAAGATGAGAGAGTCCGCCATCCGCATAGAGCCCTCAGTCAATGGCAATCTGGTCGATACCTGTGGCACAGGAGGAGACGGCTCGAACACCATCAATGTGAGCACCGCCGCAGCCATCGTCACTGCTGCCTGCGGCATCCCCGTGGCCAAGCACGGCAATTATGCCATAAGCTCGAAGTGCGGCAGCGCAAATGTCCTGGATGCTCTGGGGGTGAAGATCAGCTCCGACCCGGCTGAGGTCCAGTCTCTGATTCAGGAGGTGGGAATTGGATTCATGCTGGCCCCGGCATTCCATCCTGCCATGAAGAGGGTGGGCCCGGTGAGAAAGGAGCTTGGCATTCGTACCGTCTTCAATATCCTGGGGCCGCTGACCAATCCCGCCGGGGCGAAGGCGCAGGTGATGGGGGTCTACGATCCCGCTCTGTGCGAGAAGCTGGCCCGGGTGCTGCATGTCCTGGGAACGAGGAGGGCGATGGTGGTGAACGGCGAGGGCATGGATGAGATCACCAACACCGGCGAGACCCACATCTCTGAGCTCAATGATGGATCGGTGAAGAGCTACACCCTCCATCCAGAGGACCTGGGCTATCCGCAGGCAACGAGCTCCGATATCGCTGGCGGGATGCCCGATGAGAATGCCCGCCGGTTGGTGGAGGTGCTGAGGGGTGAGCCCTCCCCGGCGCGGGATATCATCGCCATCAACTCCGGGGCGGCGGTCTATGTATCCGGCCTCGCCCCCACTCTGAGGAAGGGGGCGAGCATGGCCGAGGAGGCCATCGATTCCGGAGAGGCCTTAAAGACCCTGAAGAGGATGGTAAATGCAAGTGGAGAGCCAGAGAGGCTGGAGCGCTTCTTATGACCAGGGTCAAGATCTGCGGCCTCAAGGATGGGCTCGACCTTGAGGGGGCACTGCAGGCGGGGGCAGATGCAGTGGGATTCATTGTGGAGATTGAGCAGAGCCGACGCTGCATATCCGCCTCCGCTGCCCGGGAGCTGATCGATATGGTCCCGCCCTTCGTCGCCAGTGTGGCTGTGATCCATCCCCGCGATCTGGATGATGCTCTCCGTCTCGCAGAGGATACCGGTGCTGATCTGCTGCAGATTCACAGCAGACTGAAAAGGGAGGAGCTGAGGAGATTGAGGGATAGCGTCTCCCAGAGGATCATCATCGCCTGCCGGGCAGAGGGAGATGAGGCCCTCCGGATGGCTCCGCTGGCAGACGCCATCCTCCTTGATACCTGCAAGAACGGTGTGCTGGGCGGGACCGGCGAGACCCATGACTGGAATCTCAGTGCCCGGCTGGTCCGGGAGCTGAAGGTCCCAGTGATCCTGGCCGGAGGCCTTGGGCCGGATAATGTCTGCCAGGCGGTGCGCACCGTCCGCCCTCATGCCGTTGATGTGGCCAGCGGGGTCGAGGTAGAAGGGAGAAAGGATAGAGGGAGGATGGAGCAGTTTGTAGAGCAGGTGAGATCATGCCGCTAGAGCCGGTGATGGTTGATGTCACAGACAAGGTGAGCGTCGATGCCCCGCTCACCCTTTATATGAGGCTGAGGTCCCGCCGGCACCCCTACCTCCTGGAGTCGGTGGAGAAGTCAGGGAACCGGGCCCGCTTCTCCTTTGTGGGCGCCGATCCCTCTGCTCTGGTGACCATCAAGAACCGTTACCTCGTCATGGACTTCTTCAATGGAGGAATAGAGAGGATGGAAGAGCGCCTATCCAGCTGCATAGACCTGCGCAAATCGGATAAGAGGCTGGAGGGGCCGATCAAAGAGGGGTTTGACCTCTTCGATGCCCTTCGCTCTGCCATCCCCTGCCGGAGATCCTCTGAGGCCAATAGCTTTGGCCGGCAGGTATTCTTCGGGGGAGGGATAGGCTATCTCTCCTACGACCTGGTGATGGAGCGGCTGAACAGGAGGTCCCTTTCCGCCACCCCTGATGCTCAGTTTGCAGTGATGGAGAGCACATTCATCTTCGACCATCTCATCAGAAAGGTCTACTTCGCCGTGGCCCCCATACTCCCCGGGGCGAAGACGGACCTGGTGGAGGTCATTCAGGGAGCCGATCCCGAGGGCAGCCAGGCAGAGGATCTGCAGGGCCGGGTTCTGAGGATGGGGGAGGCGTCAATCTACCAGGAGGGAGTGGCCCGGTCCAAGGCCCATATCATCGATGGCGACATCTTCCAGGTGGTCTTGGCCCGGTCTGCTCAGGTGAGCTGCAGCAACCCCGTGGGCCTCTACCGCCGCCTGCGCAGCATCAATCCCAGCCCTTACACCTATCTCTTCGAGTTCGGCCCCCTGACCATCGTCGGCGCCTCGCCCGAGACCCTGTTCTCGGCCTTTGCAGGAAGGCTGAGGGTGAACCCCATTGCAGGCACCTGCCCGAGGGGAAGGACGGAGGGGGAGGATGCCGCCCTGGCCCAGGCGATGCTCCAGGATGAAAAGGAGAGAGCAGAGCATATCATGCTGGTGGACCTGGGCAGAAATGATGTGCGGGCGGTCTGTCAGCCGGGAACGGTTAAGGTCGAGGACTTCATGTCCGTTCTCAAGTACTCTCATGTGCAGCATATCGAGACCACTGTGGTGGGCGACTTGCGTGCTGAGTGCGATCAGTTCGATGCTGCCCGATCGGTCTTTCCAGCCGGAACCCTATCCGGCGCTCCAAAGCTCCGGGCTATGGAGATCATCGATGATCTGGAGGAGGAGCCCCGGGGGTTGTACGGCGGAGGCATAGGTTACTTCTCTGTGGACGGGAGTGCCGACTTCGCCATAGCCATCAGAAGCATTCTCCTTCAGGATGGTGTGGCCACAGTGCAGGCGGGAGCGGGAATAGTGGTCGACTCCGATCCGGAGAAGGAGTTTTTGGAGACGGAAAGGAAGATGGCAGCCATGAAAAGGGCCCTGGGGGTGACGGCATGAGGCCTATCCTCTTTGTGGACAATCACGACTCCTTCGTCTGGAACCTGGTGGATTATGTCTCCGTCTTTTATGATAACACCATCGTCCTCCCCAATGAGATCAGTCTGGCGGAGGTGGAGAGGCTGAAGCCCAGGGGGATTGTGATCTCCCCCGGGCCGGGCCATCCGTCCAGGGCCAGAGACATCGGCAACTGCCTGGATATCATCCTCGGCCATCCCCATACTCCCATCCTGGGGATATGCCTGGGCCATCAGGCCCTGAACCTGGCCTATGGGGGGAGCACCTCCCATACCAGGCCCGTGCACGGAAAGAGCTCCCGGATCGGGCATGACGGCCGGGGGATATTCCGGGGAGTGGAAAACCCCTTACAGGGTGGACGATATCACTCCCTGGCCATAGAGAGGCTCAGCCCGGAGGTGGATGTATGTGCCCGGAGCGCAGAGGGGGTGGTGATGGCCATCCGCCACAAGAGCCGGCCTCACTCCGGCCTGCAGTTCCATCCGGAGTCGGTTCTCACCCCCTCGGGAAAGAGGATCATCCAAAACTGGGTGGAGGAGGTGGAAGGTTGCATTCATTGATCGATGACATCCTGCAGAGCTCCCGGGCTCGCGGGCCGGGGGCCGGGGAGGCCTGGCCGGTGGAGGAGAGGAGGGATCTGGTCGCCTCTGCCCGGGCGGCGAGAGGCAGGGGCATGATCCCCATCATCGCCGAGATCAAACCCAAGGCCCTGGGCAGAGCACTATCTCAGGAAGAGGTGGCCGCTTATGCCCGCGCTTATGCCCAGTACGGTGCCTGTGCCCTATCCGTTCTCACCGAGCCCACCCACTTTCTGGGCCGCCTGGAGAATGCCCGTACCGCCCGCCAGGGGGGCTTGCCGGTGCTGAGAAAGGACTTCATATTCAGTGAGGAGCAACTCTCTGAGGTCCAGGCGGATCTGGTGCTGCTTATCGCCGCCTTGGACATTGATCTAGAGGGATTTGTGGACCGAGCCAGATCTCTGGGAATGGAGCCGCTGGTTGAGGCTCATTCTGAAGAAGAGCTGGAGAGGGCTCTTGAGACCGAGGCCAAGATCATCGGCATAAATAACCGCAACTTAAAGACCCTAGAGATTGATCTGGGAACCTTTGAGAGGCTGGCGCCGAGGGCGAAAGAGGCGGGAGTATTCCTGGTGGCGGAGAGCGGGGTGCATAGCCCGGAAGATGCCAGGCGGATGGTACAGGCGGGGGCGGATGCCCTGCTGGTGGGAACGGAGCTGATGGCAGAGCCCCGGAGGCTGGAGGAGATAAACAGAATATGATTCGTGTCTCCATTTTTGACTTTGAAAAATTAAAAGCAAATCAAGGCTGCGTCATTCAGCAACCTCTACCGGAACTCTGCCTATGAAAATGCTCTTCACTTCCACAGAGAATGCTATCTTATCCTCTTTCAAGGCTATCAGATGGGCCTTCAAATGCCTCTTTGTTTCTCAGGGTCTCATCGATCGTCCCTCCCCTGAGAATAGCAGCCAGTCAGAGCGGGAACCTCTGCTCAGTAGCGCCCTCTTCTGCCTGATGTGCCTGAACCATATAATCCATAGGACCACACTCTTAACACAATCCACTAAGTAATGGCAATAAGGCTATGTTCTAATATCTCGTCTTTAATCAGATGTGATTGGCTGCCTCTTCCAGATTCGGCATGACGCCGATCCCATCCGGGTTATCCGTGAAGGTGTTGAATGTGTCTGATAGAAGGTCACGCATTCGGGACGGACTAAGCGGCGTTCCCCTAGCCCGCGCAATTCCCTGGAGAACAACTGCTGCGCCGGCAATAATGGCGCTGGCTCCAGACGTGCCGCCAAAACCTAAATCGCCACCAAGAGGATTCAAGCCCATATACGGCCCAAACGGGCTGGGGATAGAAGATGTTGTGACAATCTGTTCTCCCCAGGCATGACAGTCCACACGATTTCCGAAGCACGAGAAGGGTGTTCGAGCACGTGTTGCAGCGTGCCTGGCTCCAACCATGATCGCTCCTGAGTCGAAGAATGTTGGCAAGAATCTATTCAGGCTTGTGCCATCAGGGCGTAGGTGCCCGTCCAGGTTGTGGCCGCCGTTGCCTGCTGGTTCGATCACCACGATCCCGAGAAGCGTAAGGAAACGAATGAATAGCGCAATGTGCGGATCTATTTCTAATGGCTTGCCGCTGTTTGGACCCGGATTTCCCGCTGCATCCCTCTCAAAGGTTTCCAGCTCCATAAGAAGGATATCCCCTTCACCCAGAAATTGGGAAGCAAAAAGCCACATAGCGTCGATCGTCGAGGGATGGGCACTAGCAATCGCTGCTTTCACCTTTGGTGCGATGCCTATTACTCCTTTGTCGTTGTCTTGAGCCAAGACGATGCCCAGACAGGCAGTTGAATGACATACGTTATCACATTTCGGTGGGATCGGGCCGCCTGGCAAGCTCTGATTGAGTGCGACTACACCCGCGCCCGCTAAATCTTCGTGGGCGAGGTTCCAACCAAGTTCGATGTCCCCGAACTTAACGTTAGCTCCATCAGATCCTGGAAGGTTCCATGCGGCGAAGGCATCGATACCAATGGGAGCTGGGAACAGATATCCCTGCAGAATCGCCAGCGGGTCGTCGGAGAAATTCACGGTACTCTGTGCGAGCATTGTCTCTTCATAGGCGAATTCCACGAAGGGCAGTGCGATCAAGTCCGCTACGAGAGCCGGCACGTCCACAATCCCGTCTACATCAATCGCCATAATACTGAGAAGATTCGGCGGCTCCTCTCCGCTTCGCTCCCGCGCGGTATTTAGCAAGGCGATGATTTGATCCGCTGTCTGGATCGTTATAAGTCTATTCAAAGATAAGACCGCATCAGGAAACAGACTCGCCAGTTGTTGCCAAGCGAACGCAGCGAACGCTGGCAAAGCCTGCTGAGCTGCATCCTGGTAAGGAACAGTAATTAAGTCCGGCCTGAACTTGATAATAATTCTTGATTTAATTGTCATAACATCCTCCTATTTTTCTTCGATCTTAAATGGAAATTTATTCTTTTTTGAAATTGTCGGCACCATTGATAGTGCACTCCACTAAAGTCATTTGAGGTTCTCAGTTTCTTGATAGTATTACCCTCTTTGGATTTTGGCGGTTATCATTAGAGCCAAACCATATTGACTCCGAGCTGTGACTCGACATTGCGAATGGACGACATGACCCCCCTGATCCCGCTGGGAGTACCTCCCCATAGCAATCCTACCGCCGTTGGCGAATTTTTTAGCAGGACGATAGATCCAGAGTCGCCCTTGATACAGAACTTGCCATCTGGATTGCTGCTACTGCCAATGATCTCCGCCTGATCGAAAATATAAGCATTTATCGGTCCAGCGGTCCATTGAAAATCCGTACTAGCTCCAATGATTCTTCCTTCAGTTAAGAGGGTACTGAAGCCCCGCTTGCGTATTTCGATTCCAATCGGTAATTCTGTGGCCAAAGCCGTGGCGGTGATGCGATCGATCAAGATTGCTGGAGGATTCTGGCCGATGATTGCTTGGGACAAGGTGCGTCCTTGATTGAGTGCAGGAATTAGCGTGAATACTGCAGCATCACAGAGGCCCACCAGGACCGGTGAGAACGGAAGAGGTTGTGTCTGGGGGAAGTCTACCCGTACAACATGACCAATATTGTCATCTGAAGGGACAGTGGTTCCGACAACTAATGGCGGATTCGTTGGCTGCCAGATCGTGTCCGGAAAACTGGCATTAACATCCCCTACCACATGAAAGCAGCTTAATCCGAGAAGTTCACCAGTTACTGAGTCCTGGACTACCGCACCGAGAGTCCCATCACCCCTCGAAGGTTTAGCGATCTTAATTCCGCCAACAATTGGATTATAGCGTTTTTCATCAGGGAGCACAAGGGGCTCAATGAGTGTCTCGATGATGGATACTCCGAAGCCTCGTACTACCTCAGGAATGCCGGCTGGTATCTGAGATTTATCGCTAACGTGTATTCGAATTGCCAGTTCGTCGTCGAACAGCACACCATTCTCTTCTCGTAAGCCGACGCCTATGCCGACAACTCCCGGCAAAGCCAGTACTGAAAATCGCACAAGATCTTTTGCAGCGATCAATTCAGGAGGGATTATCATATTATTCATCTCTGAACATGAAAATTTTTATTTCCTATTATTTTATGGAGGGCTTACCTCAACTATTCCAGTTGCTTGAGTCCAACTAATGAATCCATGCTGGAATCTACTGATTTTTCCAATTACGAATCCGGTGTTTGGATCAAGCAAATCCTCCTCATCCGACGTTGGGAAGCCGAGCCTTCCAAACCCTCCTCCTTCTCTCCACCATGCCTCACGAATAGCTCCCTGCACCGCGTGAGTGCCCGTTTGCGGCGACCAATATATGGATCCACGGAAGGCTCCACGGTTAGGAAAGACTTTCTGGAAATGGCTTACTTTTCCTCCAAATGCATCCTTTTCATCGCTGGTTGGATAACCGTAGTTCTCTCGGCCAAGCGTAGTCCACTTATTCAAAATTTCGCCATGGACTTCGTGCGCTGTCGTGCTCGGGCTCCAGTAGATTACGCCAAATTGATATACCTGCCTTCTTCCGACGTTGTCTGGATTGACGGTCTCAGCGCCCACCGGGTTACCAAGCGAAAGTCCGCCTGCATGAAGCGCCTGATTTTTCTCCGAGATCGTGGCGAAATCAAGGATATTAGCATCCAGCCTAAAGCGTGTATGGACCTTTACATTTCCATTACCATGTTGATGGCTAGATGAATATGGCACGATATTCCCTGGGCCCATATTCCCTTGGATTGTGGATACAGCCTCGTTACTCCCAAAGAAGGGAATATTCCAATGGAATGTAACATCGAAGCCGGAGCCACAATAGGTGACACTACCCTGAGTTCCGGTAGCCACTGAGCCTGCAGATTCTTGCGCGCTGAATACACCGGCTGAATTCGGTGGGATCTCTTGTGGCGGCGGTTCTTGTACTCCGCCATGCTGGTCAGTTTGGTTAACGAGAACCAAGGTCATTTTCGTCTTGTTGTCGATCTGAATGATTGTCGAACGATTTAGAAGTCCACTGCTCAGGCTGCTGAGGATCTGAATGAATTCGTTTGTGGCCTTCACAGCCTCGCCCACTTTACCAATGGTTATTGCCATATATTATCTATCTCTTTCTATTGAATCTCCTTTCGAATAAAAGTGCTTATCTTGCCCATGGGATCAACGAATGCCAACCACAAAATAAGCGTGCTTGACGGATCGATCGTCGTGGGCATTTTTACCACCACCGTTACTTGTCCTTTTGAAATGTCGGGATAAGTTTTCTGGAGAGCTCCTTCGTCAGCATTTGAGGCTGCCTCGATGGATTGTTCAATCCATTGCGTCCAGATCGCCAGCCTGTACGGTCCTATGGCCTTGGCATGAGCACGTGGTGGGGCGACGATCTGGATTGTTACTGTTACATTGCCGGAGGCGTCTGGTGGCGTTCGGGTTGCAATCACTTCTTCCGGCAGCGGCGCAGCCGGTGGATCGGGCGGAACACGCATTATCACCCGTGGGGCCGAGGGCAGGCTCATCGGTCTAGGATGGTCCTTCGCATTTGCCGGATCGACAGGAGTGATCCCTTCAGGTGGGTCGATCGGGTCAACGTTTGCCGGTAACCGTCGCTCTGGCGGCAATCTGACATCGGCCCAATAGATGTAGTACACAAAGGGCTCCAAGCCTCTTCCGCTATTGTCGTCCATCACAGTCCCAGAGAACACAGCACCGGGCGATGGCGTATCTTGTCGGACAAGCTGCCCATTTGCGATGGTGCGAGCATAAATGGGATCGGCGACTGCCCCTACTGCGCGTCGGATACGGAACTGAGGCGGCTCGTTTCCCTTCAGGCCCGAAGTGAATAGCCCTGGTTCGTCACGCTCGAGTTCAATTCGGTTGAATCCATCGGCGATAATGTCGAGGGTCGCAATGCCTGTCACCGGATCAACCTCGCCATTGAGCCGAGGGGGCAGCGGACGGCGGCTATCGGGCACCGCCACCGGCACGATGCCACAGGTGTCGAATGGCGGTTCAGCACCGTCCGGTCCCAGTGGCACAACGCGCAAAAACTGCACTGTCATGAGGCTGCGGGGCAGTGTTGTCTCCAAAACGACGCGCCCGTCCGGTCCAGCCTTGATCGGCGGATCAGTCAAAAGGCGAAAGCCTTTTCGATCAATAGGCTTTTTGTCCAGCACTTTCTTGCCGCCGACCATAGCAATACGTCCGCGAGAAGGCTCAGCTCCCGGAACTGCTTCTGCAATATCGCTAGGTTCCAGCCCCAGGCCCTGTTGATCGGTGAGATAGACACGATGCTCTGAACCCTTCGGCGCCGGCCAGCTGAGCTTAAGCTCGACTTCCTTTGATGGGCCGGGCGTGCTTGTCCAGAAGAGGCCCATGCCCGTTGGATAAGTTTTTGGGGCGCGAACATCGGTCACCTTCACGGTAAGCCGATCGCTACGCTGCAATCCATGGGGTTCTGTAGGCTCGTTATGCTCGGCGGGCTCGGTCTCTTGTCCGTCTGTGTTCCTGAAAACAGCGCTCAACGTCCATTCCTTCGTCTCCTGTGGAGATAGGCCGGGTAGTGAAAATTCTACCTCCGTGAACCCAGGAGTGGTAAGATCCACTGATCTTGACTCATCGGCCAGCCGGATCGTCAGCATCGTTAAGGGTAGCGAACCTGCGGCAAGGTCATCTATGCGAGGCACTACGATGGCGGAGCTCAGCCTTTTCTGTTCTTCATCAGTGAAGCGTTTCGCAGGGAAAGGATGAGGCACTGCGACGGTCATCTTCAGCGTTCCTGGTGACAGAACAGCGGTGGACGCAGGATCTATATTGGCCCGTTCGAAGTGATAGCGCAAGATGGGCGGAGGTGGCGGTGGTCGTTTCGGCGGTGCAACCTCAAATTCAACTCCATCTCCAAAGCGCCCGAAGAAATCCGATGCCTGGACACGATATAATATCGAGCCGAGATCTGCAGGTACGTGCTGGTCAGCGAGGAGCTCGGCTCTTTCGGACGTCCCTGAAGCCAGCCCCAGACTGCGGACACGCGAAAACGACTCATGTTCTTGGCCAAAAATGCGGGGTGTTGCCCGTTCTGGTGGCTTGAAATTATCCACCTTAACAGTTTCGTGCCTGGGAATCCACTCCCCGCCCGCCTGCCTCGCCATGGCACACATCGAGGCGAGCGGGGCATGCAAGAAGGCGAAGCTTGCACGATACAGCGAGCTTGGAGCCCCATTCTGCGATGGCTCCCAGTGATGCTGAAAAATTTCGGGTTCGGGAAGGGATGGCGGCAGCCAAGGCGGAACAGGCGACACAAGCGTGACGCAAGCATGTACGACAAACCCTCGCTTCCGGACCTGGGCGATGAGCTCTTCAATCTCATTTCGCACATCCCGGCTGTCCTTCTCGATCGCCTTAATCAGCGTCTCGATCAATCTATCCTCTCCAGGTAGAGGCGCGTTAAAAAGGCTGCCAAAATCTGGGCCTCTACGGTCGAAGTCCTTCGGCGAAATAGCGAACAGTCCAACGATTGCGAGTGTGTCCCAGCCTCGACCATCCAGTTCCGGCAGATCGCCAATATAGTCAGCGAAGCCCAGGAATCGCGCCAAGCCCGGATCGATGCCCGCAAGCTGCAATGTGCTGAGCCGCGGCGCTTGGGCAAATTGCTTCGTGCCTCCGTCATTCGGGAACATCTCCACTCTCTCGATCTGGGCCCAAGGCGGAGACGTCTCATCATCAACAATATTTACCAGCAAATTCTCAAGGCCGCCTCCGAGCCCCTTTCTTGTCGACTCAAGCATGGACTCGACTCGCGCTATTTCGTCCTCCGGAGAAACCCTATCAAACGGACCATCGGGCCGGTCCATTGGATTGAGACGCTGTGGTGCTCCGTTCCTCACACGCTTCAGGCCATCATCTTTGTCCTGCGTGCCGACATACCAGGGATGGCGGCCCTGAACAGGCAGCCCCAGGATGCCAGCTAGCTCCAATTGTTGCTCACCAATCAGTGCATTGATGCCGACCGACTTGGTATGGATGCTGACCTGCTCAGCCGGTCCCCATACACGCAGTGCATGCAGAACCGGCGCGGAGAACAGCCATGGTGGTTCGTTTCTTTCGGCGATGACTCGGTTATACTGGTCGAGAAGCATGGCACCTCTTATCCCGCCAGGCGCATCTGGCTCGAGCTCAATACGCACAGTTCGCCGTTCATCTGTGTCGCTGAGAATCATTGTGGCCTTACCAACCCCGATTTGCGACAGATTTAGCCCACCCGGTTGGTGCCTACCCTCACGATCGGTGACATGCAGTCCGCGCAACTCTGAATCTTCGCTTCGTAGCTTGAATACTGCAAACGGCGCTAGCGGAAAGCTCGCACCAAGGCCCGCAAAAATGCGAAGATGAGTGCCCTGGCAGATGTCTGATTCACTCTCATCCTCGGCAAATGCGTAGGCAGAAAATAATTCAGGCGGGGCAAATAGAGTTTTCGTCATGGATCCTCCGAGAAACCAGGTGCTGGTGGAATGATCAGCGAGCCGCTGATAGTAAGGTTATCAAGCGTTGACCTAGCTTTGAGCACAAGTCTCGTTGTGGCATCCTCGCGCTTCGTAACAGTGAAAGGCGTAGTAGTCATATAGATCAACCTTGAGCCGGAACGATCTCGCCGGCGGACATCAAAATGAATTGTGCTGCCTGCAGCGCCCATTTCGAGCGTCAGACCCTCAAGGTCCACTCGTCCGGGACGGTGAATCGGCTCGGGAGATTCCACCATCAGGCCCGCAAACAGCCAGCCTCCGGCAGGATTAGGGATCCACAGCCTGCTCAGGCGTGGCGCATTGGCGACCGGCCAGCCTTCAATCCCCAGCGCCAGTAGCGCATTCTGGAATGACTGGTCGTCGCCTTCTATCACAGGCGTCCCGAGTGCAGCGGGCGACGCAACAGCCAGATCGCCAACCATCACATCAGATTCGCCTCCGGTGAAGCCCAGGCCTTCAAACATCTCTTGAGGCGTACGCCAGCGCGAAGTCTTGAATGTCACTCCGGGCAAATGACCATCGAGGAAATCGGTGGCATCTTTGGACTTGGCGAGAATATGGATATCATACCAGGATTCCGGATCAAGCGGGTGTTTGACGGTCGCTGTGGAACCTGGTGTCGGCATTCCGCACCCGGATGAAACCGCGTAGTTGTAACGCAGCTTGTCTACAGCGCCTAGATATTTTGGATTGGTGGCAAAGCTCCATTCCGGCAGCAGGCGCGTAGAAGGAGTCTCAGGCGGTCCTCGCCAGTCCAAGCGCCTTACATCAACCAATATCATGAATCCGTAAGCTTCGGCCAGCGCTGGAACGTGGTCTTGAGTGAAATGAGCACGCAGTGGATCATCACAGAAGCGGAACTCTTCGCTTTGGCCTGGCTCGTAGCCAGCCAGATATCTCTCGATCATCTCTGGTTGGAAAACGTTCTGTTTCCTGCGTATCCAAAATATATCGCCTCTTTTGTCAGGCAGAGACGGCATAACTGGCTTTTTAGTGGTCCTGAAGAACAAGCTGCGCTTGGTTGGCAATGGCTCATTTGACCCTTTTGGCAGGTATTCTTTCGATCTTGGATCAGGCGGTTGGATGGATGAGACAACAGTGACTTTGCCATATTCATCCTGCTCAGAAATTTCACCTTCCCAGGACATTTCGATGTCAATTCTGTAGAGTCGCCCTGGCTCCAAGATCACGCGCTGGTGGGGAAGGTTAGTAGTCGGATCAGTCTTGGGCCCAGCCGCAGCCGCGGCTGCAAGCCTTGCGATCTCGTCCTGGAGGGCTTCTTGTTCTGCCATAGCAGCTTCACTGGCTTTGAGAGTAATCCCGCTGACACCGACAACACCAAGTCGCGCGCCGAGTGGATAAGCGATCCTGATCTGGCTGACTGATGTCAGATTTTGCGCATTTGGCGCTCTGAAAAGCACTGCAGTCGCATTCTCACCAGTCGCAGTCTCATCAATTGGATCACTCAAAATTTTTTTGATCCAATCGTTCCCTGCATCATCGGAGACTCGAATACTAAAGAAATCCTCTTGATTATCGAATAGCTCACGATCGGCGACAAGCAGCAACAATCCGTCAGTGAGAGGCTCGGTTAAGTCCAGGTTGATCATCTGGCCTGCAAATGGACCTCTATTGATCAGCGAATCTATTGGCAGATCTGCAAGCCAGCGAAGATTGGGAGCGATGATATAGCCGAAGAAATTGTGTTCGATCTTCTTTGGCTGTCGCCAGGTTACAAGAATTGCAGTATCAAGTGAAAACGGCTGTGGCAAGGTGAACACCTCATCGAGAGGAATAAGCTCTCGCCTCTCCGTTATGCCGAAATGATGCATCCTAGCTTCAACCCGGCTCATCAACGGATTCTGGCTTATCTGCTCTGGCGGGAGCCGGAAGCCGTCCCTTTCCTGATTTGCGAGAAATCCGATAGCCCATCCCTCCTCGGGCACTACTCGACGATTGCATATATCGGCAGCCTGCCGCAATGGCTTGTCGGGCAGGCCTTCGCCGCCGTCTGCAAGCCGATTGACCCAGATAGCATTGCTTTCAGAAAATAGCACCAATTCGCTGACATCACCGCCTCCAGTACTGCCCCGGGGAACTTGCCAGCGCGCTGACAATTGACCGTTCGGCTTTTTACCAGGCCCTGCCCTGGGGTCAGCCTCATCTGTGACGTCCACAAGTTCAAGACGGTCCAGGCGCCATTTGTAGTACAGCATCTCGCTGCCGACCTTTGTCGGCGGCGGTGTAGCGCCGGGACCAGCCACGCCAGGAAATTGTATGCCTGCATCGGGCTTCATGACCTCTGGGGGGATGGCAAAAGGAAGCGATACCATCGCGTCTGGCCACACCGTCATATCATCGTTGATTTGCCTGGGGTCTTCGACTAGGCGGGCCAAAACCCGGTAGGTGTCATCGGTCAGAACGCCCAGCGATCCATCGCGGACACCGTTGGCGTCTATCCTGTCGAGCGGGTGCAGATTGGGGAGCGGCAAGGTGAGAGGCGGCTCCTCTCCGAAGGCTATTGTCACCTTGCCTTCGATATCGAAGAACAGCAGTTCGATCCGTCCGCTCACCTCAGCCCAGAAATGGCTCACCTCTTCCCGAACCATGAAATTGACCTGCGCCTGTACGCCGAGCGAGAAGGGGCCAAGGTTGAGGCTGCCTCCCGCTCGCCCGAAACCTGCAAGCGTCGGCGGCTTAGCCCCAATCATCAGATCGAGGCTGGCATACAGCTCCGCCCAAACGATCGGCCTCACTCCGAATTCGTTCTGCAGGCTGAAGCCGAAAGCGAGAACGAATCCGTTCGGAAGTGTAAGCGGCGCACCAGGCAGGGCACGGCCGTGCGGCCAACTCATGATTCCTTTGCCGCGCATCATGAGATAGGCATCTGCTTCGATGTTCAGGATGCCAGGAAGTACCTTTGCTGTGATCGGCCCTATGCTCCGGCCTTGAAATGGCGCTCCGTCAGCACCAAGATAGACATACCAGTCGTCGGTCTCCTTGAACGGAAAGTACCCTGCCAGCGGCACTTTGATCTCTAGCAAGGGCTTTAGATTTATGTTACCCAATACGCCGAAGCTGAGGGCCTCGGAATTCAATCCGATAAAGCCCAGGAAGCTTATGCCAAAATCAGAATCAGATGGTAAACTCGGATCGCTGAGCTTGATGACCGGATGCATCACGCGGCCATTGAGCGCACCGCGCACAGCGGCGTCAGGTACAGTTATCAGCAGCTCCGTTTTGGCCGAGAATGAGAAACCCAAATCAGGTAGCGTGCCAACGACTGCAGAAAGCCCGAAAGTGGATTGTCCTGCCGCCTCTTTGAAATCGTTTTCGTCCTTATGCTGCCACTGCAATTGCCGGAGCACTGGATCAGATTCCGGGCTGCTACCATAGTAGGGCTCTGCAGACAGGCCAAATAGACCACCGATGCCAAACAGTCCGAATCCGGAATTGGCGAGCGGAATCGGTGCCGGTAGATCGACACCAAGCTGCAGCACGATCATGGGCGGCTTATAAATGATGCCGGCATCAGCGCTCAGATTGAGAGGCAGTAGCCTTGCCAGCAGGTCGGCCTCGAAGTGGCCATCCTTGAGCAGTTGCAGCCGGCCCTTCCCCTCGATTGCACCTGGAATCGCCAGACTGGCCTCCAGCCCACGAATCGTTGCATCTAAACCGCCCCCGCTATTGAGCGTTGCGCGGATCGTCGCACCAGTCACACTGATTGGCCCCAGATTGAGCTTGAAACGCAAATCGACCTCAATCCATGTCGAACCGCGGCCTGAGCGACTCCCTAAAACATCGAACAGGGATTCCAGCCCATTGACATTCCAGGCTCCAGGATCTTCAATCTCCATCTCGGAGCGATTGAAATCAAGCCCGATCATGTCCAAGCCACTCTTACCTGGATCAACGCTCATCCTAACGCTTCGCACACGGATGCGCATCGGCTGATCCGGTTTCATCTCCACCTTGAGCATTTCGAGATCAATCTTCGTGACCCGCAATGCGACCGAATAATCCAGTGTTAGCACAACTGGACCGCCAACAGGCGCGCCATGGCCAGAGGACTCGATCTCCACGCTATGCAAGACGAAACTGCTATCATCTTCGAATAACGATGATAGCGCAGTTCCAGCCGCAACCAAAGCATGAAGGAATACGCCCTTTGTGTCCCCTACATCGGCCTCACTCTTGATATCCTTATCTGCAATCAATGCTGTCGCTGCCGCCGCTGCAGTATTGAAGATCTTGGCCCCGCCCATAGTATCGGATTTGACAGAGACCAGCCCATCTTGCCCCTGCGCAGCAACGCCGATTGCGATTTTGAACTTGCCAGGCTCGTTCACAGGATCACGCGCAAAGGTTGCCGTCAGAAGCACCGGCTTTCCAGCCACGAAGGTGATGTTCTGATTGGACCCACCAGTATCCTCAAAGCCGGCCTGCGCGCCGCTGAGCGGCAATTCCATAGTTGCCGAGATCAGCGTCGGCACCAGGCCCGACAGACCCTTAGCTGCCTGATCGAGGCATTCGATGCGGATCGAATAGCCTGGGCGATGAGGCCGCTCCTGTGTTGCTGGTCGGGCAGGCACATTGCTCTCAATCACCAGATTTGCGCCTCCACTGCGTTCTATTGCCAGATAGCCCTTGATCGGGTGTCCGCCGAATAGCGGCACATCAGCAGGCAGATAAAAGTCGAGTTTCCGCGCCAGGATACCGCGCCATGACTCCGTGTCGGCTTGGATTGCCGCCAGCGGCGGATCAAGCGAGGGGACGCCACTGCCCTCTGCCTTTGCCACTTCGCTGTCGTCGATAATCAAAGCAGGGCAATCGAATCCGATGCCTGAGCTACCGAACACCACTGTTGAGGGTTCAAGACCGAATGCCACAACGCCTTCAGTTGAGTCGATGTCAGGAGTGAATCGGATGCTAGCTGGCTCACTGGCCGATCCGAAAATCAATAGTGCTGGGCCGAGCGCCGAGCCAGCTTCGGAAGAGCGGCTCACAAGTATAGGGGTGTGCTTCGGATTGTCTGCAGGCAGGGCTTTCAGAGATACCGAGCCGTCAGACTTGATTGTTTTTGTAGCGCCGGTCAGCACCAATCCAGGCACGCCCCCTACGAACTTGAAGACCATGCGTGCCTGTCCCTGGTCCGCGATCTGGAGCCAGAATTCAAAGGATGTCGGCCCGGCTTCGGGCGTGAACTTGATCTTATAGGGCGCCGATTGCACCATACCAGTCGGAAGCGTCAGCGCAAAGTCAAATCCAGGGATTGGGCTCTTGCTCAGATCGTCTTTAAGAATGGCATCGCCAGTAAATATTCCGCCGCCCCGGTTTACCGGATCATCGGCGGCCTCCAGCGCCGATAGCAGGTGATCAATCTCGCGTGAAAGAATGACATGTGCCAGCACACCGGAACTGGCGAGAATCTGTTTAATCGAATTCGCCATATAGTAAGCCTCTATATGGCTATGATTATATTGCATTCAAGCTTGATAAGTTTAACTGCCGCTTGATCCAAGTTTCTATCACTGGCTTGGCGAGTCCAGGCTATTCGGAGATGTAACTCCTCTAATCACCCCGGTTCTGGTCATCATATAATAGGAGGGCTTGATTTAGCCTGTGATAATACCCGTTTGATTCTCACGTTAATATTTCTAATCCATTCCGTCCTGTACTTTCCAAATTTATTGTATTTCCGACTTTTGGCTATATTGAGAATGCATACAACAAGAAGAGACTGCATTCGGCAACGAATTAAATGTCTCCAGACCAGTACAAATTGGAAGATGTTTTAAATACCGTTGATTAAATGCCTGTCTATTATCTGGTTTTAGCCCAGGCTAACTTATGAATAATCATAAGGGCGCCCTGGAGAATGCGCTGATCGCCCAAAGGGCGGGCCTGCCGGTAGTAAGGAAGGATTTTATCTATGACGAGAGGAAGCTCTCCGAGGTCCAGGCGGACCTCGTGCTGCTCATCGCTGCTTTAAATATCGATTTGGACGATTTCATTGCTGCAGCCAGGGCCATTGGAATGGAGCCGCTGGTTGAGGCTCATTCTGAAGAAGAGCTGGAGAGGGCTCTTGAGACCGAGGCCAAGATCATCGGCATAAATAACCGCAACTTAAAGACCCTAGAGATTGATCTGGGAACCTTTGAGAGGCTGGCGCCGAGGGCGAAAGAGGCGGGGGTGTTCCTGGTGGCGGAGAGCGGGGTGCATAGCCCGGAAGACGCCAGGCGGATGGCACAGGCGGGGGCGGATGCCCTGCTGGTGGGAACGGAGCTGATGGTGGGGCCGGAAAGGCTGAGGAAGATAAACAGGCTCTGAGAGGCAACGGCATCTTCCCGTCCTCCAGCCCATTGCTGCCCGCCGGCTGTATCTTCTCTTATCCCCTCTATTCCCTGCCTGCGGGCCCCAGGTTGAAGACGATTGTCTTGAGAGCAGTCAGCTCATCGATGCTGTAGCCTATCCCCTCCCGCCCGACTCCTGAGTCCTTCTTGCCGCCGAATGGGAAGTAGCCCACCCCGTGAGAGGGGCAGTCGTTGACAGTCACCTCGCCGCACTCCAGCACCCTGGCCACCCGCCACATGCTATGGAGGTTCTCTGTGAATACAGCCGACTCCAGGCCATACCTTGACTCCAGGGCAAAGCCCAGGGCATCGCCCTCATCCTTGCAGCGGATGACCACTGCCAAAGGCCCGAAGATCTCCTCTCTGGCCGCTGCAGCCTCCTTGGGGACATGATCAAGTATAGTCGGCTCAAAATAGGCATCATGATGCCCGCCGCCCAATAAGAGCCTGGCTCCCTTCTCCGTCGCATCTTTGACCAGATCGCTTATCCTCTCCGCCGCCCGGGAATCGATCAGGGGGCCTATGCTCACAGAGCTGTCCCTGGGGTCGCCAAGCTTCCACCCCTCCGCCTCGGCAACCATCCTCTCCACAAGCTCATCCGCTATCCCCTCCACAGCCAGGATGGCGCTCACGGCATCACACCTCTGCCCGGAGAACTTCAGCGATCCATAAACGCACCTTCTGGCAGCCAGATCGAGATTTGCATCCTCCAGGACAATGGCGTAGGCCTTTCCGCCCAGCTCCAGGTGAAGCCGTTTAAATCCAGCCTTCCCTGCTATCTCTTTCCCGATGGGCGTGCTCCCGGTGAAGTTGATCATATCCACATCATCGCTCTCGACGAGTGCATCGCCCGCTTCCGATCCCTTGCCCGTGACCAGGTTCAAGCTGCCCTCCGGGACCCCCGCCATCTGCAGAATTCTTGTCAGCATAGTGGCCGAGATCGGGTTGGTGCTCGACGGCTTTACGACCACAGAGTTTCCTGCCAAGAGGGCCGGCACAACCTTTGTTGCGGCTATGAAGAGAGGATAGTTGAAGGGGACTATGGCCGCTACAACTCCCAGGGGTTCACGGATGACAAGAGACATCTTCTCTTCTGTCCCCTTATTCCAATCCCCTGGTATCCAGTCGCCATAAAAGCGGCCCGCCTCCTGGCGGGTGAATTCCAGCCTTCGCACTGTGGCCTCGAACTCTCCCTGTGCATCGGATCTTGTCTTCCCGGCCTCAAGCTGCAGAGCATGCAGAAACTCCTTCTGGTGCTCTTTTAACATCTGCGCTGCTATCCTGAAGATCTCCATCCTCTCCCAGCCGGGCATCTCCCTTATTCCTCTGCTCCTTTTTGCTGAGCGGCAGGCGAGCTGTACATCGCTCTTTGTTCCTGCCTGGGCTCTTGCTATGCTGCTGCCGTTTATAGGAGTGCGGACAGCAAAGGCCTCATCCCGCTCGCTCTCCCTCCAGGCGCCATCGATCAGCATCCTGAAGGTGGGCAGGCCGCCGGCCATCTCATAGATTCCATCAAAGGCAGAGCTCAGCCTCAGGTCAAGATCATCTCCATCTGTCTTCATCTCTGGCATATCACCATCCTCCAAGACTTCATCCTCTGGACGCCATATATTTTTGGCCCTCAGCTTAGCTGTGCGGCTGATGGACTGCCTGGAACCTTCCTGTGCTCTGGCCTATTTCGGGCTGGTGCTTCTTCCTTTCCCGGATCACCCCCCGGACCACAGAAAGCTTTATCTCATTTTATGGTCCACTGCCTTAGTTCAGTTCCGGAGAGTTGGATAGATGGGCACAGAGAACGATCTAGAGAAGTGCGGAGCGATTGAGGTTGCAGAGCTGCTCTTGACGGCAGATCTGTACAACCGCAAAGAGAATCTGACAGAGGATGATCTGCCACCCAGTATTCGCAAGCATTACTTCGATGCAGATACAAAGAGCGTAAAGCGTCCGATTTATGTGACCAGCAGCGATGTGCGAGAGATCTATGGCATAGAGAACGTCAAAGCAGTCATCAAGGATCTGAGCTTTATCTCCTTTGAGGAGTTTGGGTCGCAGCTAAGGCTTACTGTATTTGATGTCGCCGCCAGATGGTTTGCCAATCAGAAGGATCTGGCCAGGATCAGATCCAATCCCACCCTTGCCTTCTTTTATGAGAACTATGACTCCATTGGGGTGAGCTACTCCGAGGCCAGACAGGACAACAAGCCCCTCTCTGCAGACCGGGAATGGATAAATGCCCGCATAAAGGAGCTGTGCAGGGATGAAAAGGAGGCAGATGAGGTCCTCAAGCTGGCCTATATAAAAGCGCCAGAGGATGTGAGAGACAGCATCTCTGGCTTGATACTGACCGAGGAGCAGAAGACGGAGATCGAGAAAACTGGCAAGGCGCTGGAGAACAGGGAATACCTCCGCCAGATAGGCCTGTATGAGATCGGCAAGCTCCTCTTCATCGGCCCGCCGGGAACGGGAAAGACCTCCACCGCCCGGGCGCTTTCCAGCTGGTTTTCCCTCCCCATAGTGGAGGTCCGCCTATCCATGATCACCAGCCAGTACCTGGGGGAGACCTCCAAGAACATAGACAAGGTATTCGAGCTGGCCAAAAGGCTCAGCCCCTGCATACTTTTTATCGATGAGTTCGATTTCGTGGCCAAGACCAGGACCTCAGACGAGCATGGCGCCATGAAAAGGGCAGTCAACACCCTGCTCAAGGCCATAGATGAGATCAATCTGGTCGAGCATGGCGTCCTTCTCTTGGCAGCCACAAACCATCCCCAACTGCTGGATTATGCCGCCTGGAGAAGGTTTGATAAGGTGCTCAACTTCCCCCTGCCTGATCTGAATACGAGAAAGAGGATCCTGGAGAAGATCCTCGAGCCCATAAACGCCAATGTGGATACTGCAACCCTGGCGGAGATGACCGATGGCTACTCGGGCTCCGACCTGCGGCTGGTGATCAGAGAGGCGGTGCTCAATGCCCTGCTGGAGAACAGAAGAGAGCTATGCCAGCAGGATCTCCTCAACTCCATCGATGACTTCCGCCAGAGGATCTCTGACTACAAGCGGAGCATCTCCTCATGAAGATCACCCTTCTGGGCACAGGCGATGCCATAGGCACTCCCAAGATAGGCTGCAAGTGTCCGGCCTGCATGGATGCCCTGCGGGGGGGACGCAGCCGGAGGATGAGGTTCTCCGTCCTCATCGAGTCGGATGAGGATGATGGCCGGGTGCTGGTGGACACCAGCCCGGACCTGCGCTGGCAGCTATTGAAGAAGGATATAGCAAGCGTGGACGGTGTGATCTGGACCCATGCCCATTATGATCATTATGCGGGCTTCGGGGATTTCCACCGGGTGCAAAGCCACGTGGATGTCTATGCCCTGAAGGATACAATGGACTATATCCTCAACTACCTCTATTTCCTGGCCCCCGTGCGCCATGATGTCATAGCCGGGCAGCCCTTCGAGATAGCAGGAATGAAGTTCACCCTCTTCGAGGTCAACCACCCTCCAATAGAGACCGTTGGAGTGCGGATAGACGACGGCCGCAAGGTGGTGATCATCACCAGCGATACCAAGATGGAGATTCCAGAAAAGAGCCTGGAGCTGATGAAGGATGCCGATCTGATGCTGGCCGATGCCATCACCCCTCCCGGCTACACCATCAGCAAGCACATGACTGCGGATGAGGCCATAGAGCTGGCGGAGAGGCTGGGGACGAAGAGGCTGATTCTCACCCATTTGAGCCATCTGTACCCACCTCATGAGGAGGCTCTGAAGAGGTGGCCTCTGGGGCACGATATGATGGAGATAGTATTATAAAAAAAGTTGAGTTTTTATGGAATAAATTCCCTGCCCAAAGGGCATCAGCTCTCCAGCACCCTGCTCATCGCCTCCACCCCTGCGCCGCAGGCGGGCAGCTTGCCTTCTTTGAGCAGAATCAGCTCCAGGGTCTGAATGGTCCTCAATAGATCGCCATTGGAGCATACCCCCATGGTGCCGATGCGGAAGATCTTGCCCTTGAGCTGCTCTTGCCCCCCGGAGACTATGACCCCTTTCTTCTTCATGCCGCCGCGCAGCTTGTCGTCCGATACGCCCGCGGGCATCTTCATGGCGGTCACAGTATTGGAGTAATGAGAGAGCTCATCGGTCTGGGGGAAGAGCTCTATATCCAGCGCCCTGGCAGCTGAGCGAACCGATTCCGCCTGCTTTGCTGCCCTCGCCCTCCGGGCAGCAAACCCCTCCTCCGCTGCCATATGCAATGCCTCCTGCATGGCGAAGAACAGGGGAACTGCGGGGGTGAAGGGGGTCTGAGCGGGGTTCTTTCGCGCGCTCTTCAGGTGGGCTTTCAGATCGGCATAGTAGCTGGCGCTCTGGGGCAGGAAGCTCTCCTCCGCCCTGGGAGATACCGATACCACTGCCAGGCCAGGGGGCACAGCCAGGGCCTTCTGCGAGCCGGTGACGGCGATATCGACATTCCACTCGTCTGTGAGGAACTCATTGCCCCCGATGGAGGATATGCCATCCACAATGAAGACAGCATCATGCTTCTTTGCCAGCCTTCCCACCTCCTTTGCCGGATTGGTGAGGCCCACAGAGGTCTCATTATGGACCATGGCCACAGCTTTGGCCCCCTCTTCCAGGGCGGCTGCAACTCGATCCAGATCGAAGGGCATGCCCCAATCGAATCTCACGGGAATGGACTGGCCATACCTCTCGCCGATCTCGGTGAAGCGCTCACCGAACTTGCCATTGGATATGGTGACTATCTTATCCTCATGACCGATGATCCCGGCTACAGCAGCATCCATGCCCAAAGTCCCGCTGCCCGTCATTATCGCGATCTGGTTTCTGGTCTCAAAGAATTCTCCAAGCAGCTGCATGCACTCGCTGTAAATAGCTCCGAACTCAGCGCTCCTGTGGCTGATCATTGGCCTGGACATAGCTCGCAGCACGCGAGGCGCGACCTTGACCGGCCCTGGAATCATGAGCAAAGTATCCTCTATATCCATTTGATCCCTTCTTAGCATCCTGATTTCAGGCAGCCTATATAAAACTAGCTTTGATGCGCTGCGCCGTTGCCCAGCTATGCCTGGCGCAGGAGGGGAGCTCCTTGTTCTCCCTCACCCATCCGGAGAGAAAGGCGATGGTATCGCGATCATGGGGATATCCACTGCCTATGGTGCATTGCATCTTCTGCTCCAGCTCCCGCATGGACTGGTCCCGGCGCACCTTGGCCAGAATTGAGGCCGCAGAGACGACCCGATGCCTCTGATCTGCCCCGTGCTCTGCGATCAGATCCATGCTGCTCTTGCAGCGGTTGCGAACTGCACGGGCAAACCTCTCCGCATTGACATCAGCGGCATCGAGCACGCCCCTGTCGGCATGGAGCCTTTCCACCACCTGGGAGAAGCTCCTCACCATGATCTCATTCATGGTCATGACCTGGCGAAGCTCATCTATCACCTCCGGCCTGACCTCCAGGATGTATTGATCTGTGGCAATGGAGGTGATCTTTCTCGCCAGAGACTCTCTCTTCACTGAGGAGAGCATCTTGGAGTCCCTCACCCCCAGGGCAGCCAGATCGAAGAGCCTCTCCTCCTCGATCACCAGGCCGGCGACGAACATGGAGCCGATCACCGGCCCCTTTCCTGCCTCGTCTGCACCCATCAGCAGCATAAGAGTTGATTGTGCTGCTGATACATTAAGTAAGCGAATCTGACGAAGATGGACTCTGCAAGCAGGGCTCCTGCGCGCAAGGCTTATAAGCTAGGATAAATCAGTGAGTATGTCCCATATGCAGCGGGGTAGGGTAGTCAGGATATCCCGACGGGCTCATAACCCGTAGACCAGTAGTTCAAATCTACTCCCCGCTATAAATTTTTCTCAATTATCGCCAATCGCGATATATCCTTGATGGGGGCATTGCAGCAGGGAGTTTTTCCCCCAGGAGATAGCAAATGATAGATAATATAATGATTACATCATTGATCGCTTCAGTGATTACATCATTAAATGCTTATTCCAGAATGGTCTGCCGGGATGATCGCAATCCATTTACCAGTTATGAATAATGAGAGATCTATCGCCAGCCGCTATTAAAATTTACAAAATGATCTGAATTAATATATCATTTTTAAAAATAGATATAAATATCAATGGCAGAAAACGTATAAATATCATAGATCCAACTATTCTAATGCCTGGCTTCTACAGGCAAAATAGATATACATAGAATTAATCGTACCCGATGAGATCAATATTTGGAGGATGAAATATGAAAATCAACTGGCTATCATCAGCCCTGATGGCATTCATTCTATTTGCATGTCTTCTGGGAGCTAATGCAGCGGAACCGGTGGCATTAAGCGGCTATCAAGGCAGTGCAGTTATCGACTTTGAAAACTCTGCCCTGTACAATGACTTTTATGGATCCACCATGGGTGTAGCGCCAGCCACTCTGCTCAGTGCTCCCGTCCAGGTCGATCTGACTGGCAAGGCACCAGCATATGTATATTTCGGCACAGCTATGCAGAAGGTCGACTATTCCATCTATCAACCTGCTGCAGTGAGCAACTCCCTGTGGCTTGCTGGGGCAACTAGCTGGTCGCAGTATGCTGTGGTCCCCCAGGGATCAATGGTGAATCTTCTGGCCATCTCCAGCAAGGAGGGACAGGGAACCTTCATCGTATACCATCCCAGCGGTCAGAGATATGAGTTCAACTACTTCCTCTTCCCCGCCAGCCAGCTCCAGCTTTATGCAGACAAGCCTGGCAGATACCAGATCTCCTTCATTGTAGATGGAATGGCCAGCAATACAGTGAATGTGGATGTATCGAGCACTGTAACAGCCACAAAAGCCCCGGCGGGCATCACCACTATAACCAGCCCCGATTACCTGGGATCTGTCTATGGCGTTCCCAAGACCAGCTTCGGCCCTCAGGCCGGTTTGGATAACAAGGCGGCATTAAAGGAGTATCAGAAGCTGATCAATAGTGAGTACTGGAGCAGTGCGGATAACGACATCGCCTGGTCAATTGGAATAGATAGATGGCTGAATGCAGCCTGAGCAGCATTGAGTGATGAGAATCACAGCTTTTTTTTATTTTTAAAATATTTTAACAGTAATGGCATTTATATCTGACCAAAACTATTCAGACCATTTCAAAGCATTTAAATAAAGACGGGATGCATCATCGATGTACATTAGATTGCATCTCAGCATAGAGATGGAGGTCCCAGATGAAAATCAAGTATTTGCTCGATGAAGAAGAGCTGCCAAAGAGATGGTACAACGTAGCTGCAGATATGCCAACGCCCCTGAAACATCCTCTGCATCCGGGAACGCTGAAGCCTCTGACCGCCCAGGACATGGAGGCGATCTTTCCCAAGGCGCTCATCCAGCAGGAGATGAGCACTGAACGCTGGATAGAGATACCGGAAAGGGTACGGGATATCCTCCGCCTCTGGAGGCCCACCCCCCTCTATCGAGCCGCCTCCCTGGAAGAGAAGCTCAAGACCCCTGCCAAGATCTATTACAAGTATGAGGGGGTGAGCCCCGCGGGCAGCCATAAACCCAATACTGCTATCCCCCAGGCCTATTACAATATGAAAGAGGGTATAGAGAGGCTGGCAACGGAGACCGGGGCCGGCCAGTGGGGCTCAGCCCTCAGCCTGGCCACCTGTCTGTTCGACCTGAAGTGTACAGTCTATATGGTCAGATCGAGCTTTGATAGCAAGCCCTATCGCAAGAGCGCCATGCGAGTCTGGGGTGCAGAATGCCTCTCCAGCCCCTCGGAGAGGACGAACTACGGCCGGCAGATAAGAGAGAAGATGCCCGACACTCCAGGAAGCCTGGGAATAGCCATCTCCGAGGCGGTGGAGGATGCAGCCGGCCATGATGATACCAATTATGCTCTGGGATCGGTTCTAAACCATGTCCTCCTCCATCAGACGATAGAAGGGCTTGAGCTGAAAAAGCAGTTCGATCTGACTGAGGACTATCCCGATGTGATGTTCGGCTGCTGCGGCGGAGGGAGCAATTTCCCGGGGATGGTCTTCCCCTTCATTCCCGATAAGCTCAAGGACAAAAAGGAGCTGCGAATGGTCGCCTGCGAGCCCACAGCCTGCCCCACCCTCACCAAAGGTCTCTTCGCCTACGATTATGGCGACACAGCAGGCATGGCTCCGGTGATCATGATGTACACCCTGGGCCATGACTTCATACCACCCGGCATCCATGCTGGAGGGCTGCGCTATCATGGGGATGCACCACTGCTGAGCAATCTGGTGCATGACGGCCTGATCGAGGCCACAGCTCTGCAGCAGAACGAGGTCTTCGAGGCGGCAACTCTCTTCGCCCGCACGGAGGGCATAATCCCGGCACCGGAATCGGCCCATGCCATAAAGCCGGCCATAGATGAGGCCCTCAAGTGCAGGCAGACCGGGGAGGAGAAGGTCATATTCATCTCCCTGAGCGGCCACGGCCACTTCGACCTGGCATCATATGATGCCTACAATGATGGCAAATTGGTCGATTACGTCTATCCTGCCGAGCTGGTCCGTCAGTCCCTGGCCAAGCTGCCAAAGCCCTGATCGAGGATGAAGAGCGAGATAGAATGGCAGCCCCTAGGGCCAGGATAGGCTTTCTGATCAACCCCATAGCCGGCATGGGCGGCCCGGTCGGCCTGAAAGGGACTGATGGCCTGGCTGAGGAGGCAGAGTCGAAGGGGGGAAGGGCAAGGGCAAGTGAGAGGGCCAGGGCTTGCCTTTGCCTTCTATTTTCGATGAAGGAAAGGATTCTTTTTCTCACAGCCAGCGGCTCTATGGGCAGAAGCTGCCTTGATGGGTGCGGCCTTGACTGCAAGGAGGTCTATTCCAGTCCGCTTAAGAGCAGCGCCATAGATACCATCCAGGCCTGTCAGGCCTTCATTGCAGAAGGGGTAGATCTCATACTATTCTGTGGCGGGGATGGCACGGCCAGGGATGTGGCAGGGGTTGCCGGCCACACCCCCATCCTGGGCATCCCCGCCGGGGTGAAGATGCACTCCGGGGTTTTTGCCGCCAGCCCTCAGGCGGCAGCCGATCTGGTAGGGCGATTTGTTAAGGGAGAGCTGAATTTGAGGGAGACGGAGATCGTGGATGTCGACGAGGAGCTCTACCGCAGGGGGGTGCTCCAGACAAGGCTTTACGCCCTGGCCAAGACCCCCTATCTCCCGGTTCTGGTCTCGGAGCGAAAGAGGATCTACAGCTCCAGCCAAGAGGATGAATTCAAGGATCAGATCGCCCTTTTCGCCAGCGAGTTCATGAGGGATGGCTCAATCTACATCCTGGGGGCAGGGAGCACCACCAGCCGGATAGCAGATATTCTGGGGGTGGAGAAGACCCTCCTGGGGGTGGATGTGATTCAGGATGGAAGGTTGATGATCAAGGATGCCTCTGAGAGGGAGCTATTGGAGCTGCTCGGCCGGGAAGAGAATGTGAAGATCATCCTCTCTCCCATCGGCGCTCAGGGCTTCATCCTGGGCAGAGGCAACCAGCAGCTCAGCGCTGATGTCATCCGCCGGGTGGGCATAGATAACCTGATAATAGTATCCACCCCCCACAAGCTGGCTGAGATCCCTCATCTGCTTGTGGATACGGGAGATCTGGACCTGGACTGTGCCCTGGCGGGCAGAAGGCAGGTGGTGACCGGCTATAGAATAGCGCAGATGAAGGATACCCTTGCTGCCTCGATGTTGTGATGTTGTAATGGATCTTGTCGCGCAAAATATCTCGGCATGCAGGTTTATTTTTCAGTCTGCAATCTCAATCTGCATTCTCAATCTGCTCTCTCAGTTTGCACCGGAGAAATGCTCCCAGGCCTGGATGATATAGTCGCCATAAAGAAGCCAGATCAGAACAAATATTCCAAAAATAACATAGAGGTTGGTGATGTACACCAACCACTGCAGAAGACGCATCTTCTTCTCGGGCGACCCGAACCAGTCCTCCGCTTTTCGCTCGAACCAGTTTGACATCACTATCCGGTTATGCAGAGGCCTTGGCAGAGGTGGCAGCCAGTTCGACATTCTTCTTGGCTTCCTCCTCTGCCGCCTTCTTCTCGGCCTTGCCCTTGAGCATCTTCAGCTTGACTATGTTGTCCCTTTCCATCTCCTCCAGGGCCATGCCAATGAACTTGATGGTATCCTTGAGATCAGGAACCACCTTGAACTCCAGAGCATTGACCCGCCTCTTAGTGCTGTCGATATCCTCGACCAGCCTGATCATGGCGGTCTCCACCTCTGCAGCCAGTATGATCTTGTCGAGCAAGATCTCATAGGCATCTGCCGCCTCATCGATGGCCGCACTGGTCCCTATCACACCGTAGCCCCGCTCGTACATCTTCTTCTGCACGGCTTCAGCCTCGATCTTGGGAACCACAACGCCCATGATGTTGCGGGAATCGAGCTGGATGGCTGGCTCCTTCTGGAGGGCATAGGCCACACTTCCTATGGTAACCGAGCCCTCGATGGCGGAGGCCATTTGAAGCCTCTGCTCAGCTTTGAGCAGGGCTTCTACCAGCTCCTTTCGCACTGTCTTGGCCCTGTTCAGCACCTCGAAGAACTCAATCATGAGGCCATCACGCTTCATTTTGAGGAGCGAGTGACCAGTTTCGGCGACCTTCATCCTCCTCTTGAGAGCGATCAAGACCGCCCTGGTCGGTTTCGTTCCAGGAATTATGGCCATGATCTCACTTCTTCGCGGCGCTTGCAGCGTACTTGGGGTGGTATTGCTTGATGAATTTGTCGTCGATCCTGGTGAGCATCGCCTCTGGGAGGTCAGCTAAGAGATCCCATCCGATCTGAAGGGTATCGAAGATCGACCGGTCCTCATCTCTCCCCTGATTGACGAATCTCTTCTCGAACTTGTCAGCGAACTCAAGGACCAGCTTATCCCTCTCAGAGAGAGCCTCTTTGCCCACGATGGCCGCCAGGCCGCGCAGATCGTTGCCCTCTGCATAGTAAGCATAGAGCTGATCCGATACTGCCCGGTGATCCTCGCGAGTATGGCCCTTTCCGATGCCGGAGTTCATCAGCCGGCTCAGGCTGGGTCTGATGTCGACAGGCGGATAGATGCCCTTTCTGTGCAACTCGCGGGAGATGATGATCTGGCCCTCGGTGATGTATCCGGACAGGTCGGGTATGGGATGGGTGATGTCATCGCCGGGCATGGTCAGAATGGGGAACTGGGTGATGGATCCCTTCTTGCCCTTGATGATCCCTGCGCGCTCATACTGGCAGGCCAGGTCGGTGTACATGTACCCGGGATAGCCACGCCTTCCGGGCACTTCCTGGCGAGCCGCTCCCATCTGACGGAGGGATTCGCAGTAGTTGGTCATATCCGTGTAGATGATGAGCACGTGCATGTCCAGATCGAATGCCAGATACTCAGCGGTGGTCAGCCCCAGTCTGGGGGTTAAGATCCTCTCCACAGCCGGGTCGTCGGCCAGGTTGAGGAAGACCACTGCCCTCTCCAGGGCGCCTGTCCTCTCGAAGTCAGAGAGGAAGTGCTGTGCCTCTTCGTTGGTTATGCCCATGGCGCAGAAGATGACGGCGAAGGACTCGGCCTCGCCCAGGGCCTTGGCCTGCCTGGCAATCTGCAAAGCGACATCGTTATGGGGCAGACCGGCACCAGAGAAGATAGGCAGCTTCTGGCCGCGCACCAGGGTGTTGGTGCCATCAATGGTGGAGATGCCCGTCTGGATGAAAGCACGGGGCTTCTCACGGGAAGCGGGATTGATGGCCGCTCCAGCGATATCCCTTGAGACATCGGGAACGATCTCCGGGCCGCCGTCTCTGGGCCTTCCCGATCCGGACAGGACACGGCCCACGATGGCAGGAGATAGAGGCATCTTGATGACATCCCCAGTGAAGCTGACAGCGCTTTCCTTGGACAGGCCGCCCGTTCCCTCAAACACCTGAACGACGACTATATCATCTGAGGAGTCCAGAACCTGACCCCTCTTCAGCTCTCCGCCTGTCCTGATCTCAACGAGCTCATTGTAACCCACAGGCTCAGTCTTCTCAACGAAGATGAGAGGTCCGGAGATCTCAGTAATAGTCTTGTATTCCTTTGTCATTTTTGAACCCTCCTCACTTCAGCGCCTTGAACTCATTCTCCATATCAGCCATCACCTTCGACAGGATGGGCTCGTACTCGGCCTCCAGTCTGACCTTGGCCAGGGCATCCTTGGATGGCAGGGATGTGATCTGTCCTACAGGTATGCCCTTCTGGACTGCCTCAAAGGCATAATCCCTGTACTTCAGGATGGCCTGCAGCAGATCGAACTGCTTCTTGTAGGGGCAGTGGGTGTCCACAGGATGGAAGGCGCTCTGTGCCAGCCAGAAGTTGATGATCATCCTCGCTACCTCGAGGGTGACCTGCTGGTCCTCGGGCAGGGCATCAGATCCGACGAGCATCACAATCTCCTCCAGCTCGGCGTTCTCCTGCAGTATGGCCATGGCCCTTCTCTTGTTCTTGTTCCAATCAGCGCTGACGTTCTCCACAAACCAGGGCTCCAGGTCCAGATCATAGAGGGAGTAGGAGTCAAGCCAGTTGATGGACGGGAAGTGCCTGCGCTGGGTAAGCTTGGAGTCAAGGGCCCAGAATACCTTAACCATTCTCAGAGTATTCTGCGTTACCGGCTCGGTGAAGTCTCCACCAGGCGGGGAGACTGCTCCCACGATGCTGACTGAGCCCTGACCACCATTCAAGACCTCAGCCCGCCCGGCGCGCTCATAGAAGTCGGCCAGTCTGGCACCAAGGTATGCAGGATAGCCCTCCTCACCAGGCATCTCCTCCAGACGGGAGCCCATCTCTCTCATGGCCTCTGCCCACCGGGAGGTGGAGTCAGCAGTCATGAGCACATCGTAGCCCATATCCCTGTAATACTCGGAGGTGGTCATTCCTGTGTAAACAGAAGCCTCACGAGCAGCCACAGGCATGTTAGAGGTATTGGCGTAAACGATGGACCTCTCCATCAAGGGACGTCCGGTCTTTGGATCCTGCAGCTCGGGGAACTCATGGAGCAGATCGGCCATCTCATTGCCGCGCTCTCCGCATCCCACATAGACCACAATATCAACATCTGCCCACTTGGAGAGTGTCTGCTGCATAACAGTCTTTCCAGTGCCAAAACCGCCGGGAATGGCTGCCGTTCCGCCCTTGGCCAGGGAGAAGAATCCGTCAATGACCCTCTGCCCAGTGCTGAGGGGAATGGTGGGTGCCAGCTTTTCGGTCACGGGCCTGGCCTGTCTCACCGGCCACTTATGCATCATGGTGATCTTGGTTCCATCGTCCAAGACTGCCACGGGCTCCTCGACGGTGAAGTTTCCGCTGTGGATCTCCTTGATGGTTCCACCCTTGAGGTTGGGTGGGATCATGATCTTATGCTTGATGAGAAGCTGCTCTTGAACCCAGCCTATGGACTGGCCAGGTTTGACAACATCGCCCTTCTTCACCTCGGGATTGAACTCCCACTTCTTCTTGTGGTCGATGCCGTCCACGAACAGGCCTCTGCTGATGAAGTCCCCTGAGGCCTCTGCCAGCATTGGCAGCGGTCTTTGGATGCCGTCATAGATCTGGGTCAGAATGCCAGGACCCAGCTGCGCTACGAGGGGAGCGCCTGTCTCTTTGACGGGCTCGCCAGGCCTGACGCCGCCCGTATCCTCGTATACCTGAATGATATGCTTATTGCCGGAAATACCGATGACCTCGCTCATCAGACCTTCCTCACCGACCAGTACCAGGTCGTACATGGAAGACTTCAGGCCAACTGCCTGAACAAGTGGTCCGGCGACTCGCTTTACTTTCCCTACTTCCATAAATCAACACCTATCGCCCTTTTAATCTTCTCTCTCATCTCTGTGCTATGCTCGGTTCCAATGGAAATGACGGTTGGTTTAATAGACTCGGATAGCTGCTCCTGAAGCCTCTTGGGCAGCCTATTATAGTCCGCTTGCTTCAACACCAGGATCCCTACGCCAGAATCTGCCATGACCTCATTGATCTTGGAGATCATCTCATCTTCGGTGTTGGCAGCATATGATTTCTTCACTCCTGCCAGATTGAACCCAAGGACACTCTCGCTTCCACCTACAAAAGCAATCTCCATTCTATGCCACCACCACTTGTTCCTCTATGAGTTCAGCAGGAAGTCCGGCTTCCTTTCCTCTAACGATCTTCCTGATGTTGGAGATCTCTGTCTCCTTGCTCACCATGTACCCGAGCACCGGCAGGATGGATAACGGATGATAATTGGAAAGAGCCCATGCATACCGTATGAGATAAGCCTTCAATCTGGCCTCCACTCTGCTCACGGCATCAAGATCTGACGTTGCGATATCAGATATTGATGACCAGAAGGGATAACCCTCCAGTCCACGCAGGAACTCACCAAAAGGCTGGCCTGCCATGCGGGACAGCTCATCATGCAGCTTTCCTCCAGGAATAAGATTCTCCTGTATTATGGCTGCATCGATGCCTGCCTTGTTCATCCGGAAGAGAGTGATCAGATTCTTGATATCTATCTCCCTGCGAACATATTTGAGCAGCAGTCCTCCTCCTACCGACAATGTGCCGCCTACAGCGCGCTCCATTCTGAAGTAGTAGAGTTTATCCAGAGCGTTCTCCAGAGATGCGAGATTCTTGCCATCGTATTGCGCAAAAGCGCTGGCATAGTCGGTTCCATCAAAGGCGGTGATGATATCCTGAATGCTATCCTTCTTCGCCAGCTCCTCGAGATACTCAGGGGATAGCTCGCCCGCCGGAACGAGATACTTCATGATCTCTGTGTCGGAGGCCCCCGAGAACTTTCCTCGCAGGAGGGTCTTGATGTTCCAGACATCCCAGCGCCTCAGATACTCCAGAATCAGGAAGGATGGCTCGTCTATAGAGACCTCAGCCAGCTTCCTGAAGGTCTTTGCCATATTGGCAAATGTGGCATGCTCAATCAGATCCACACCGGAGTAATCCTTGGCGAGCGCGTCGATTTCATCCTTATACTGAGTCTCCTCCAGGTATCGTGCGATCTCTGACATCTCCATGTTCATCATGCGGGGATACATCTCCGCCGGGATGAGCTTGGTCTTCATCGCCCGGACTCTGCCCGTGATGTAAGCGTACTTCACCGGTAAACCGAACTTCGGCAAACGTAGTACAGGCATTGTCCTCACCCGAATAATATCTTGGAAACCTCTTTCATGTGGTTACTGAAGACCTCACGCGCAAGAGTTTCATATGACAAATCATAACGTAGAGCTCCATCCTTGCTCTCAACCACAACGCCGCCTGCGATATCCAGGTTCCCGCCGTAATTAGGGGCGAGAGAGGTTATGAAGGCCTCATCCCTCTTATTGGAGTAGACCTTCATATCCTTGAGGTCGTAGGGCTCGAGCAGCTTTTTAAGCATGGATTCATTATCCTTCTTGGAAAGATTGGAGATCTTCTCAAGGAGCTTTGTCCTTGCCTTCTCCAGGAGATCCTTGTGCACATTCAGCTCCGCTCTCTTGACCTCGAGATTGGCGCTGGAGATCTCCCTGCGCTCGATAGCCTCTACTGCGTGTCCCACCTCAGCTTCCTTCCTGGATTTGATTTCAGCGGCACGTTCCCTAGCTTCATTGAGTATTCGTGCAACCTCAAGGTCTCCTTCGCTCACTACCTGAGCGACCTTATCCTTGCTGGTTGCCAGAACCGACTCAATCACTGCATCAAGTGCCATTGCCTCTCACCCTTTGGAATGGCCAGCTCAGGGTGTCACTATGGCAGAGAAAGGCGTCCAGGCGAACATCAGGATCAGAGATACGGCGAGGCCGAAGATGATCAGAGTCTCGGGCAGAAGCATGAGGAAGAGACCCTTACCCAGGAATCCAGGCTCCTCAGCCACGACGCCCACCACAGCGGCTCCGATACCCTGCTCACCAACACCTGCACCGATGCCTGCCAATCCAGTAGCAAGGCCAGCGCCCACAGCTATCAATCCATACAGTATTCCTGCATCTGCTACAACTACCATTTTCCTCAATCCTCCTTTTTATGAATATTACAATCTGTGCTCAAATTTCTGATTTCAAATGTCGTCTTCATGCCTTCAAGAACCTCCGGACGTGTCCGAAGGGGCTGTACTCCACTCCACCACCATGTGCGCTGTAGAACTTGGTGAACATCTCCACATAATGCAACCTGAGAGGATGCATGAAGGGGGAGAGGATTCCCAGCAGGATGTTGATGAAGTGAACCGATACCAATATCACTATACCTACGATGATTGCAGGTATCGAGAAGTCGGCGCTGTTCGTCGCTCCACCGCTCAGCATGGGCATTATCACATAGAACGACAACTGGTTGGCAGCATATGCCAGACCCACTGAAGCCAAACCAATGGCCAGAAGCCTAAGGTAGGATATCAGGTTGCTGACATAGGATGGCACGTGTGCCAGGCCCATGGCTCCCTCCGGACCCATGACCATCATCACGACAGATATCACAATCACTGCCACGCTGATGTATACCATAGTCATCAGTCCCATGACCAGCCCGAGCAATGCCAGGCCGAAGAATACCTGGAAGAGCATCACGGGAAGCCGCTCGAAATAGGCATGCTTCTTCTCGCCATAGTTCAGCTCTGTCTTGATTCCCAGAATGGATCCCACTGAACAATGGATGACGCCGACGAACAGACTTACGCCTATCAGAAGCAGAACAGCATTCGTTGCCAATCTATACAACGGGAAGATTCCCAGCGGGCCAAGCCTTCCCAGCGGACCGAATGTTCCTTCGCCGAAGAACAGGCCGGCATTTTGCAGCATTTCCATCTCATGATGAGAGATCATTCCTACTACATGGTTCCACAGGCCAAGGGGCCCGAACATCTCACCATAGAGTATGCCGAATATGACCGCCCATATTCCTGAGATCATGAAGAGGCTGGTAAGCTGCTGCCACCCTTCAGTCTTGAATCTCTTCTTGAGCAATGTCAGAATCAGCAGGATGATAATGCCATAGCCGACATCTCCCAGGATCATTCCGTACATGATCGGGAAGAAGATGAATATCAGCAGGGTTGGATCGAACTCCTTGTACTCCGGGATGGCAAATAGCCTGGTGATCAGCTCATATGGCCTGACAATGCTTGGATTGTCCATCTTGGTTGGGACATCCTCCCCGCCTTTGACAAGCTCTTCTGCCTCCTTGTCAGCGATCAATTGGACATCCAGCTTTCCTCCAGCAGCACTCTCCAGCTCGTTCTTCAGCCGGCTGTACTGGTCGCTTGGAACCCAGCCATCGATGACAAAGGCATTCTCCGTCTCAGCGAAGCGGAGTGGAGACTCGGATTTGTTGACCTGCATGGACAGGTATTCATCCGTTGCCAGCATCAGATCTTCATATTGCTTTTTCACATCGGCAAGCTTCTTTCGGAGAGGGGCAAGCTCGCCTTCCAGGGATTTTATACTGCCATTCAGTGAAGCAATAGCCGAATCGACGCTGCCTTCCAGCTTGGGAACGGACATTTCAGAGAAGCCGTGCTCGGAAAGGACTGCAGATACCTCGCTGGCCTTTTCTACAGGCACAAATACTGCCACATAAGTCGCATTCTTGGCGGTTCCGGTGAAGACCTCATTTGCTGGAGAGACCCTTGCCACGTCTGCTTCCACAGGCGTGACTGCTGTGCCAACAAATGTCGCCAGAGAATCATAACCATGATAAGCCTCCAGGGGCAAAGGAATGACAGACAGGGGTGTCAAAGACTTGATCTGATCCTGCTTGGACTTGATCTCGGCCTCAATCTCGGTTATGCGCTCGAAGGTGGCAGTGACATCGCCCCCTACGTTGTTTAAGAGATTGTCCATCTCGGATAGAACCTGGGACTCAGGATAGGTCCTCTCAGGAGCCTTGTTCTTCATATCAAGGTACCTGGTGACTGATCTGAGCTTAATGAGGTTCTCTGAGTACTCCCTCGCTTTGCCTATGGGCTTTCCCAATTCAAACTCAGGCTGATCGCCATTGTAATTCACAATGTGCAATAAGCGCAACTCATGCAGCTTTTCTACTACTGGAGATATTACGTCCTTTGACCCGGCTACGACTACGCGACTCATACTAACGGGCCTAAGCATGTAACGACCCCATAAACTCCTTTAACAAATATTCAACTGCTTTGTCCAGCTTGGCACTGGCGCTGCCGCTCATTGAGGCGACGCTTTTATCACCACTCTGGATGATGGATTGCTTCTTTACCTTCACATCGCTCTCTGCTTTGGCAACGCTCTTGTCATAGTAGTCCTGTGCATCAGTCTCGGCGGATTTGACGAGGTTCATTGCTTCGGTAGTGGCAGCGGCTATCTTTTTCTCCTTCTCCTCCAGAGCTTGCTGGACTGCAACCCTGGCCTGGGCCTCTGCCGATTTGATTTTCGATAAGATTTCGTCTCTAGCCATCTGATCCCTCTACATATTCCCTCACTACACCACTCCTGTTTTCAAACAGCGCTACATCGCTTTTGGCTCGTGATAAACGCTCTTTTGCATCCTCATCTACCAATATAAACTCTTCGGTTTTGGCCGGGGGAAAGGAGGGGCTATCCCCTCTCTCGCTCAACAACCCCAAAATTTAAGGGCAACTTCCAGCTCTTTGTGGTCTTTCGCGTACTCTTCAAGAGCAATATGCTTCTGCCAGGCCTCAGTTGCCTGCATCATCGCCCTCGCTCCAGCGGTGGTGCCATCGGGGTGTCCGTGCACTCCCCCACCTGCCTGGACGATGCAGTCTATGCCATAGCCATCCAGATTTCCGTGAACCTTGCCCGGATAGACCCCGCCTGAGGCCACGGGGAAGACCCTCTTGTAGCCCGCCCAGGGATCTCGCAGGGCATCGCGGCACAGGTCGTTCTCCTCCCTCTCCAAAGACATCTTGCCCATATAGCTTCCAGTATGGAGGTTTGTGCCTCCCATCATGCGCACCAGTTTGGCTATCACCAGCATGGATATGCCGTGGCCCTTGTCACGGGTGAAGGCCCCATGCATAGTTCTGTGCACATGGATGGGAACATCCAGGTTCTGAGCCAGGATCTCCAGCGAGGAGAAGCCTGAGGTGAGAACATCGATCATGACCATATTGGCCCCGTGCTCGACAGCCCTCTCCGCCCGTTCCAGGATCTGCTCTGCTCCGGCGGTGACATTGACGGCATAGAATGCCTTTTTGCCCGTCTCCTTCTCCACCCGATCCAAAGCAGACATGACCGCCTCTAATCTGGGGATCAGGGGGCAGAAGCTCTGATCGGTGAGGGTCTCATCATCCTTGACCAGGTCCAGTCCGCCGCGCACTGCTGCTTCTGCCACGGCTGCCGTCTCTTTCGGGTTCAGGCCCACCTTGGGCTTGATGATGGTTCCCACCAGGGGGCGGCCAAAGACGCCCAGGATCCTGCGCGCGTCCTCTATTCCAAACCGTGGACCTTTATGCGCCCGGGTTATGCTCTGGGGAAAGATGACATCCTGCAAGCGCACCTTCTGAATAGCCCCCAGGCCGAAGAGATTTCCTGCCACCACTGAGAGATACTGGGGAACATTCCCCGGCTCGAAGAGTTCCCCGGGAAAGCCGATCTCAACCTCATTCCCCTGGGCGGATATCACCCGCGCGGCCAGGGGGTTATCCTGGCCCCGCACCTCAGTCCAGGTGCCTGTAGACTGCTCAGCAGCTATGGCCTCCGCCGCCTTCTGGATGGGAAGGTCCGTCTCTACATGATATTTTGCAACAAGCTCCATATTACCTCTCCTGCTCTCAACCTAAAGCCAGCCAGATCCCCTGCCCCTGAGCAGGATGATTCATTCCCAGTGGCATTGAGGCCTCATCGGCCAGTTCCAGTCATAGATGATCTCTGGCAGATATAAAACTCATTCCTTCTCATCCTTCTCACCCCTTCTCACCCCTTCTCACCCCTTCTCACCCCTTCTCACCCCTTCTCATTCCTTCTCATTCCTTCTCATTCCTTCTCATTCCTTCTCATTCCTTCTGATTCATACTAAAACATCAGCCAGAAGGCCAAAACCATAATCCTTCGCTATTGGGGCAATGCATTGGGGCAATGCTTTTATTTTCAAAGAATAACCTGCAGACTGCAAAAAAGATATCGGGGAGAATCCATGGCTAACGGAATAAATGATCGCACTCGATTCATTGTTGATCTGAGGCGGCACATGTGGAAGAGCGGCATCGAGGTAGAGCTGCGGCGGCTCATCTGGCAGATTGCTGTGATGGGCAAGTATATCTCGGCAAAGATCCATGAGTCCAACCGCAAGCTGGCCGGCTTCAAGAATGTCTACGGCGAGGACCAACTGGCTCTGGACCGCATCTCCGATGAGATATTAAAAAATATGATGCGCAACTCCGGATTCGTTCGCGAGTATGCCTCTGAAGAGCTGGATGATATCATCACCATCGGCCATGGTCAGGAAAAATATATCGTTACCGCCGATCCAGTGGATGGCTCCTCCCTGGTGGACACCAACCTGGCCATCGGGACGATCATCGGCATTCACAAAAATTCAATATTTAACTGCGGCAAAAATTCGATGGTAGCTGCCCTTTACATCACCTATGGCCCGCTCATCACCATGATCTACTCTGCCGGAAAGGGGGTGCATGAGTTCGTGCTGGATCGTGAGGGTGAATATGTCCTCTCTGAGGAGAATATCCGCCTCAATGAGAGGGGGTCCATCATCTCTCCCGGTGGCCTGCGCAGGGACTGGACTGAGAGCCACCGGAGGTATATCGATAAGCTGGAGGCTGATGGCTACAAGCTGCGCTACAGCGGTGGGTTCGTGCCCGATATCAATCAGGTGATAATCAAGCGGGGGGGGATATTCACCTATCCCGCCCTCAAGAAAGCCCCTCAGGGAAAGCTGCGGCTGCTATTTGAACTTCAGCCCATGGCCTACATTGTGGAGCAGGCGGGGGGCATGGCTACTGACGGAAAGGAGGACATACTCGCTCTTAAAATATCCTCAGTCAATCAACGCTCGCCCATCTACATCGGATCGCGGAGAGAGGTGGAGATGGCGAGGGAATTTCTGTCTGAAGAATCTTACTAGTATAATAATAAACTGATATAACTATATAGTAATACAAGTAGTAATATAATGCGATTGTAATTAAATGGTGAGGTGCAGCAATGATTTACCAGAATGAAGATCAGCTAAAAGAAGGATGCCAATCCATACTCGACTGGAGAGAGGGTGATGTTCGCATCCTGGATGAGCGCGGGTTTCAAGGGGAATTGATCGATGATCTGATCTACACTGCCGTATTCAGCCCCGACTCAGCGATTCAAGAAGTAGCGGCATTTCTGATTCGCCGGGGAGCGGCCCGTTTGGGGATCATTCCGGCATCCATCCAATCCCTGTATGAGGCCATGGGCAAAGGCGAGGTCAGTGGATTTACCGTTCCAGCGATCAATATCCGTGGCCTTACCTACGATGTGGCGCAGGCAGTGTTTCGGGCGGCGAAGAAGGGGGATGCAGGGCCGGTTATCTTTGAGATCGCCCGTTCGGAGATAGGCTACACCAGGCAGAGGCCCCTGGAGTATGCCTGTGCTGTGCTGGCGGCAGCTATCAAGACCGGCTGGCGAGGCCCGGTCTTCTTGCAGGGAGATCATTTTCAGATAAACGCCAAGAGGTTCGCGGCGGAGGGGGAGAGGGAGACGCAGGCGGTCAGGGATTTGATCAGAGAGGCCATCCTGGCCAGTTTTTATAATATCGACATCGATACCTCCACTCTGGTCGATCTCTCTCATCCCACCATCAAGGATCAGCAGAGAATGAACTTCACCCTGGCAGCGGAGCTGACCGCCCTGATTCGCGACCTGGAGCCGGATGGCATTACAGTGTCCGTGGGGGGGGAGATCGGCGAGGTTGGGGGAAAGAACAGCACTGTGGAGGAGCTGCAGGCCTTCATGGATGGCTATCTTGAAGAGCTCGAGAGAAGGGGGCCAACTCTCAAAGGAATCAGCAAGATCAGCGTCCAGACCGGGACCACCCATGGTGGCGTGCCCCTGGCGGATGGCACAGTGGCCAAGGTCAAGATCGATTTTGAGGTACTGCAAAAGCTATCGGAGACCGCCCGCGCCCGGTATGGCCTGGCGGGCGCTGTTCAGCACGGGGCGTCAACATTGCCCGACGAGGCCTTTGACCGCTTTCCTGCCACCCAAACCGCAGAGATTCATCTGGCCACCGGCTTTCAGAATATCATCTATGACAGCAAGAGCTTCCCAGGCCGGTTGCGGGCAAAGGTCTACGATCACCTGCGCTCGGAGCTGAAAGGGGAGTGGAAGGAGAAGGATACCGAGGAGCAGTTCATCTACAAGACCCGCAAGAAGGGCTTCGGGCCGTTCAAGCAGGAGCTGTGGGAACTGCCGGCGGATGTCCGTGATGAGATCTGTGCCGAGCTGGAAGGGAAGTTCGCCTTCCTGTTCGATAAGCTGAAGATCAATGGAACCAGGCAGCTCCTGGATCGATTTGTGAAGCCTGTGGATGTGCCGCTTGAAAGACCGGCGGCACTGAAAGGGTGAAGCGATCTGCTGAGCAGGCAAAAAAGCAAATGATCTCGGGAATGATCTGGGGGAAGCCCAGATGCTCTCTATCCTTTGGGTCCAGCAGAAGATATTTTTGGATCGCAAAGTACAGAGAAGCTCTACCAGACTGCGGGCAGGCATGTGGGCAAGGACGATCCCGTGGCCCTAGTGAGATCGCAGTCCGGACTGCCCGCTTTGGGAGAGGTGCTCGAGCCCCTTGCCCTGGGGCATCTGGTGAGCGGCTGGATGCGGGGGAGTCATAATGGCCCTATAATGCCCTGCTCCTTTGATACCGCCCATCCCACCAGGCTCGATGGCCCGCCCCGGGTCATAACCGCGGGCTTCCAGCTTGCTGATGGGCGCTTCATCGGCCCGGTCGACCTGTTCAATGATGTGGCCTTCGATCGCGTTCGGCACAGATGCCTGGCCGCACCGCCTGGCAGAGGAGGAGATGGAGTACACCACCCTGCTCGATGTGATAAGATGCCTGAGGGTGCGATTTGTGGATGCTGAGCGGCTGGCAAGAGAACTTCATTACATTTTGCTGATTAGATTTAAGTATTCGAAACGCCTATGCAAGGCTATGAACCTTCCAGATAATGAAAGGAGGCAATTTCTCAGACTTTATAATTCATTACTAGTTTATGTGAACAATAAATATAAAATCGTGCAAAACCTCAGCCACTATAAGGATATCTTCGATCAGGATCCAGAGGAGATAGAGAGGCTTAAGGAGAGGCTCTACTCAGACCCTGGCCAGATAGATTCCTATGTCCAGGAAAATCCGGCTGGTTTTTCAGATGAAGAGCTGAAGATCATATCCAGCTGGCGGCATTTCATCAAAGGGAGGTTCTATCTCATTCGCTTTATGAAAAGCTATGCTGTATTCCTGGATGAGAGCCATCCGCCTCGAGCATATGGGGTGAAAGGACTGGCTATGCAGTGGGACCTGGTCACCAATCTGCCCCGGATCATCGAGGCCACACTGATCCCCTTTAAGGACAAGATCATCTTCGATGGGGCATTCAGTTGCTACAATCTCTTCTTCGGCCCGGAGATGAAAAGAAATATCCTCGACCGTTTCCGCCAGGCCAAAGCAGGATATGGGATAATAACCTCCCTTCCCTTCTCCCCAGAAGAGTCAGCAAGCTCAGACTCAGAGAGGCTGAGGGGATTTTTGAGCTCCCAGGAGAGCAGGGACATTCACTGGCAGGAGATCGAGGAGATGATCCGTAAAGACCCGGGGCTGTTGCCTGTATACAGCCAGGAGATGGGCAAGGTGCATGCCAGAAGATACCGAAAGAGGCTCCGCGAGATTGGGATCAAAGAGGGCTGGTTTGCCACCATCGACGGGATCATAATCGCAGGTGGAGCGGCTCAGGAGGAGGTGGAGAAGGCGGTGGCGGTTCTGCTTCCGCCGGAGAAGAGAAAACTGGTTTATATATTTCATCTAAAATAATCATCATCGGCTCTGATCGAGCCTCTGCTGCATCTCCTCTCGGCTCAGGGTCTGGCGATGCTCCTGATCTTTCCAAGTGCGGCGAAGTGGACAGAGGTACTCGCAAAGCTCGAATGCATCCCTGGAATAGATGACAACCCCTGCGATCTCCATCGATCTCCATCTCCTATCAAAGGGCAATACCGCCTTCTCTATTCGGTGCCAGCCTCCTTTTCAAGTCCTCGCCCAGAAGATTTATGGAGAGAACGGTGATCACTATCATCAACCCGGGAAAGAGAGTTGTCCACCATATCCCCCGCATGATATCCCTCTGTCCCTCATTCAACATATTCCCCCAACTGGGCAGATGGGGTGGAATCCCAAGTCCGAGGAAGCTGAGAAATGATTCCGTCAGTATGGCATGGGCTGTCATCAGGGTTACTGAGATTACAGCGATATAGAGCAGATTGGGTGCTATATGACGGAGCAGGATATACCCGTCTTTGGCCCCTAGACAAATTGCTGATTCGACATATGGCCTCTGCCTGATGGATAGGGCCTCGCTTCGAACCAGACGAGCTGTGCTCATCCAATGGGTGAGCCCAATGGCCAGGATTATCGTCCAGACGCTCCTGGTGAACATAGTCACCAGCACCATGAGGAGAATCGTCTCTGGGGGCGAGTATATGGTGTCCACCAGACGCATGAGAATGCTGTCCATCCTTCCGCCGAAGTATCCGGAAAAGAGGCCGATTAAGCCTCCCATTCCCACTGCCATAACAGAAGCGCTCATTCCCACCAGGAGGGAGACTCTGGTTCCATAGAGCACCCTGGAGTACAGATCGCGCCCCAGGTGGTCTGTGCCGAAAGGATGGTCCCAGGAGGGGGGATGCATGGGCTCGGAAAGGTTCGCCCCTATGGGGTCATAAGGGGTTAGATATGGGGCCGAGAGGGCCAGGATCAGCAGGATGATTATTGCAAGCAATCCCGGCGACAGGAATTTCGATATGCTTCTAAGGGTGAGCACGAAGTGGTTCGTTAATATGGGATTCACTTTGTATGTCATCGTTTTATCCTTATCCCTCGCCATGGTCTCCCTAATCATATCTGACCCTCGGATCGGTGAGTGCACAGGCCATGTCTGCCAGGAGGTTTCCCAGTATCACCAGAAGGCTGGAGAAGAGGGTGATCCCCATGAGGAGCATATAGTCAGCCCTCAGGGCAGCATCATAGGTCAGCTTGCCTATGCCAGGCCAGGCGAAGATGCTCTCCACGACGACGCTGCCACCGATCAGCAAAGGAACAGATAATCCCATCTGTGTGATGAAGGGAAGAAGGGAATTTCGGATAGCATGGCCTAAGACCACTTCCACCTCGTTCAACCCCTTTGCCCGGGCGGTGATGATATAATCCTCCTGCATCGCCTCGATGATGCTGGAACGGATATAGGTATAGAATACGGCCATATGGCCCACTGCCAGTACAGATGCAGGCAGGATGAGATGATGGATTCTGTCCTGCATTAGCAGCCAGGAAGATGTGGGAGCATTAACAGAGAGCATCCGTGAGGAGGGCAGCCATCCCAGCCAGACAGAGAAGACAAGCATGGCCAGGAGGGCAAGGAGAAATGTTGGGGTGGAGTAGATGATGTAGTTCAGGCCGTTTAGAATGGAATCGATTCTCGATCCAGCTCTCACCGAAGAGATCACCCCCAGCATCATGCCCAAAAGAGCGCTCAGGCTATACCCGGTTATCGTAAGAAGAAGCGTTGCCGGAAATCTCTCCATGATCACATCCAGAACCGGCCTTTTTTTGATATGAGAGTAGCCCCAATCGCCATGCGCAATTCTCTCCAGCCAGCCAATGTAGCGAACATGAGCTGGCTGATTCAGGCCAAGCTGCTCTTCTACCCGGTCCAGGTCCTCTGGAGACATCTTCTGTACAGTGACCAGTCCCAGATATGCGACGGTTGGATTCACTGGCGAGAGATAAAAGATAAGAAAGGTGAGGATGGAGATCCCGAGCAGCAGAGGCGGGATCTGCATAATCCTCTTTGTGGCATAGCGAACCAGGCTTCTGTCCAATCCGCCTTCACTCCTTCTGCCACTCTTCTACATTCCACCAGATCTCACCTGTGATGCCCCCGTTGTTCCCTTGTCCATGGGGCGCGTTGCGGGGCTTGATGCCAGTTATCCTGTCGCTGAGGCCATAGACATAATTGCTGAAGATCAAGAAGGCCACCGGCTGATCCTCGGCCAATATGCTCTGAAGCTTCTGATAAATCTCTTTTCTCTTCTCTTTGTCAAAGGTGGTCCTCCCCTCCTCCAGAAGTCCGTCCACCTCGGGATTGCTATAGGAGGCAGCATTCCACCAGCTCTCTTTGCCAATGAATTTCGAGTTCCAGTTCTGGTAGTTCTGGTCATCTGGATCAAATGGAGAGCCCCAGGCCATAATTATGACATTGTCCCGGAAGACATCATATGAGATCTCATCCCAGCTCTTGCCAACTAACTCCATATTTATGCCCATCTTGGCCAGATCGGTTTTAATGGCAATTGAGATATCCTTGCGCTCGGAGTTATCTGAGGGGTAAACCAGTTCGAACTCAAGGCTCTTGCCATCCTTATCCAGGATGCCATCTCCATCTGTATCCTTGAAGCCAGCATCTGCCAACAGGCTCTTTGCCCTCTCAGGATCGAAAGCGGCGACAATATCCGGATTATAAATCCAATCCTCTTGCCTGAACGGCCCGTAAGATATCTCACCCTGCCCATTGAAGATCGTATCTAAGATCTGCTGTTTGTCTATGGCATATGATATCGCCTGACGTACTTCTCTCATATTGAAAGGCCACATCCTGTTCGGCATATTGAGAGCATACCAGTTGGCGGAAGGGGCGGAGTTGACTGTGACCCCATTTGCTCCCTTCAGAGACTCTGTGGATCTGAGATCGATCTTTATCGCATCAACCTCACCGCTCTTCAGGAGGTTGATTCTGGCCGATTCATCCGGAACGAAAACGTACTTCAGAGTTCCTATCCTGGGAGCTTCTCCATAGAAATCCGGGTTTGACTGGAAGGTCAAATCCTCCCCTTTATTCCAGCTAACAAACTTATAGGGGCCTGTGCCTATGGGCTCCTGCCAGAAATCGGTCTTCAGCAGATCTTGTCCTTCCAGGATGTGCCTGGGCAAGATGGGCAGAGAGAACCTCTCGATAAAGGCGACTATGGGATCATTGAGTGTAAATGTCACTGTATGCGGATCTAGAATAGAGATATCCTTTATCGCCTCGTACTCAGAAGAGGCAGGAAAAACTGAAGTCCATTCCCCACTCCTCAGCAGTTCATATGTGAACAATATATCATCAGCGGTGAAAGCAGTTCCATCATGCCACTTTATCCCCTCTCTTAGATGAAATGTATAGGTCCGGCCATCAGGGGATATATCCCAGGATTCTGCTATATCTGGTGCGGCCTGAAGCTTATCATCCGATTTCAACAGGCCACTGTATACTTTGATGACATCGTAGAATTCCCCGTGTCCGGTTCCTGCAATGGGGTTCAGGTCGTCGGGCTCTTTGCCCAGAGCGATGTTCAGCATCTTTCCGGCATCTTCTGCAACGGCCAGCGGCAGAGTGGCCATAAAAAGAGCGATTAGCACCACTGCCACCAAAAAATTAATTGTTTTCATATTTTATCTCCTCCATATCGGTCTGGAGTTGGTTAGTCTGGAATTGGCCAGATCGATCATCCTCCGCGAGAGGTAAATGCCCGCCAATCCGTGGCCCAGCTGAGCGAGAAGGAGGCCCCATCCACTCGTTGCTGCAGCCTACATCATGAACTCGATAAGGATCCGCGCCATCACCCTCTCCCAAGCTCTTATCCAGACAACACTCACCTCACCGCCCTTGATGCTGTGGCCATGGCAGCCTTGCCGCTCTTAGCTGGCTCATCCCCAGATCGCTCTTATAGCTTCTTTCAGCTCCGTTCCACTTGGGGCATTGGCTGAACATCTCCTGTCTATAGTAATAAGCTTTTCTACAAAAATAATATTAAATATCAAAAAAAAGTTAAACATCATAATGTTTATGCTGGTGAGCGCATAACTGCCAGATAGATCCTTCACGCCTTCTTTTATAGCATCTCTCTTATCGCCTCAACGGCCTCATCCTTTCTGAAAGGAATGGCTCCTGAATACAGGCTCTCCTCCTGCAGAGTCTTGAAAAGATCGGCGAGGATGGGCATCTCCAGGCTCAGATCATCCATCAAATCCCTTCTGTTCATGATCTGGTGAATATCGCCCTCAGCCACAATGCTCTTATTGAGAAGAAGAATCCTGTCCGCCAGCAGCGGCACCAGGTTCACATCATGAGTGGCGGTGATGATCGCCGTTCCCTTTCTCTGCTGCTCCCGAATAAGGGAGACCATCTCCATCCTGGAACGGGGATCAAGGTTGGATGTGGGCTCATCCAGGACCAACACCGGCGGCCTCATGGACAGGACGGTGGCAAAAGCGGCCCTCTTCCTCTGGCCAAAGCTGAGGCGATGAGGGACCTTTGCCGAGAGGTCGGAGAGGCCGACGCGTTGCAATGCCCATTTCACCCTCTCATCCACCTCCTCTTGGGTCAGGCCCATATTTGCCGGACCGAAGGCCACGTCCTCATCCAGACGGGGCATGAAGAGCTGATCATCTGGATCCTGAAAGACCATTCCCACCTGGCTCCGGACCCATCTCAAGCTCTCATCGCTTATCTCTCTGTCTCGAATCTTCACCTTCCCCTGGCCCCTTAAAAGGCCATTCAAGTGAAGCAGCAGTGTGGACTTGCCCGCCCCATTGGGCCCGAGGAGGGCAAGGGACTGCCCCTCTGCCAGGGAGAAGCTGACTTTATCCAGGGCGCGCGTTCCGTCTGAGTAGGTATAGCTGAGGTCCTCAACCTCTATGGCCATTTCCCGGTTCATCATAATACCTGCCAATCTTGCCGATCAAATGAATATCCTTCAGATAAATTGAATAAATAGAGCCACGGCCAAGACCGAAAAGCCCTTGATCAGATCGCTGCTTTCAAGCATCATCTTCTGACTGGAGGGCAGCACTCCCTGATAGCCCCGAGAGAGCATGGCATTGAAGACATTCTCCGATCGCTCGTAGCTTCTGATGAGGAGCATTGCCACAGCCATTGCCATTATGCGGGCGGATCTGGCAGATGACCTCATCTCAAATCCCTTGGATGCAAGAGACCTTCTCATTGTCTGCAGATCCTCATTGAAGAGGAAGATGTAGCGATAGGCGAAAAGGAAGATCTGAGTGAGAGGGGCGGGCATGCCAAGGCTCTTTAAGCCATTGATGTTCACATTGAATGGTGCTGTTCCCGCAATGATCAGGGCCAACGTAGTGGCGGCAATTCCCCGAATCAAAAACAGCAGTCCTAGATCCAGACCCTGGCGGCTGATCGCCAGAGAGTGGTAGCTGAAGAGAGCCTCTCCCTTGACGGTGAAGGGGAGGATGATGACCAGGGGCAGAAGAAATATGAAAGGCCACTTCATAAATCTCAGGATGTGATGCAATGGAAGCCTTGATATCAGGAGCAGTAGGATTGCTATTATAAGCCCTGCCAGAGCCTGACTGATCTCTCCCACGATGACGATGGATATCGTCAGGATAAAGAGGGAGATGAGCTTGACCCGCGTCTCCCAGCGGTGCAAGGGCGAATCAATCCCCGAGTACCTCTCCGGATCGAAGCCGCTCATGCCCTTCCCTGCTCAACCTTCCCTTTTCGCTCACCATCGCTTCTGTCTCCCCTGGGTTTTTATTTTTTCTTTCTGGATATAAATATCATGGCCAATCCTGCAACTCCCAGCAGATAGCCAAGTCCAGATGCCGCTCTGAGAGGCCTTGAGATATGCTCTTGAGCCTCCTTCTGCTCCAGGTCAAGGCTGAGCTCTGCCCGGTGCCCAGTGGAGTAGCTCACAAATGTGAGATCTTCCATTCTCCTGCTGGGCCGGAAGATGTAGGCTCCCCTGTCGTTCGTTATCCCTTTTTCTATGGTCTCGCCGCCGCTTTTAACCTCTATCTCCACTCCCTGAGCCGGGGTGCCGTCGTCGTAAAGGGCGGTCACCTGAACCTCGTTTACCTGATAGCCCATCATCATCCTGTGACCAGAGCAGGGATGAACTGCCAGGAGGAGAAGCAAAACCAGGGCCATTCGGGCCTTCATTCCATCACCCGCTCGTTCCTGAGAGAGCATTGTTGATGATTATGGATCCCGTCTCAGTATGTCCTCCTCCCACGACCTCATAGCTCCAGTTTCCCGTTCCTTTTCCCGGAAGGGCGACGGTAAACCTTCCAGTGGCATCGGTGACATTCTCGGCAAAAAGCTCTTTATCCTGATAGAGCTTCACCTCGGCATTGGCTGCCGGGGTGCCATCGTCATAGAAGACGAAGAGATCCACAGTTATCTGCTGGCCTACAAACATTCTATGAGCACTGGCCGCCCCCGCCAGGAGCAGGGCGGCAATAATCAGCGCAGATATCCACCTCATATCAATTTACCTCCATAGTCCTGCTATTGCTATCAGCCAGCATCTCTGGCTTGACCCTGAAGAGAAATCCTGCTGCTCCTCCCACAACTGCTGTCTCTATGAGTATCACCGGCAGGTGAGCACCTATCACCAGTAGCGATATCTCAGTGAATGCCTCGCCCAGAGCCAGTAGCTCCAAGGAGACCATCAGCACTGACATCAGGACGGCCAGCCCGCCAGCAAGAGCTCCGAAGACCACCTCCAGATGGGGAGACTCCATCCCTCTTCTCTTTTCGAATAGCTGCCAGGCGAATAGAGCGGGAACGCCGATATTGAAGGCATTGACGCCCAGTACAGTGAGTCCTCCGTGCTGGAAGAAGACCGCCTGCAGGGTCAGGGCTACAAAGACACCGACAAAGGCCCTCCGTCCCAGCAGTATGCCCGCAAGGCCATTCATGATCAGGTGCACAGATGTCGGGCCCACAGGGAAGTGGACCAGGCTGGCCACGAACAGTGCGGCTGTGATCAATGAGATCTTGGGAATCTCCTCCATCATCATGCCCCTCATAGAGAGGATGAGCAGGATGATGGTGAAGAGGAACCCTGCGGCCAGCATGGCCGGGGGGAGGACGCCATCGGATATATGGACCATTTACCGCCTCATTCGTTCACCCAGAAGGAGAGGTAGGCAGTGGGAGCGACCTCTTCATATTCGAGCTTGTCACCTTTCTTGTAGTTCCCGGAGAGATCATCCGAAACCGCAGTCCAGCTTCCGCTCTCTGCGACTGTGGCCTCAAAGCTCAATACCCATAAACCCGGCTGGCCGGTCTGGAAGCTGATGCTGCCATCGCTGCTCTCTCCAGTGATCTCCGTATCCTGAACATGCTGGACCACCAGTACATCCTCAGGATGCCGATTGATTACAGCGCTGTAGCTGCCAGGGATAGGCTTGCCGTTCCAGAGCGCTGTGGCCTTGAACTCCTCTCCTGATTTGAGCTGATAGGGATTTGTCTTGGGCACTATCTCCAGGCCTGTCCCGCTCGACCACTCATAGCCCTCGCCCGACTGGTAGGGAATTAAAACTCGGCCGTACTTCTCCACCAGGCTCTTGCTGCCCGATGATCCAAAGCTGGCTGGATCAAAGAAGGTGGTCGTCATCTGCAGATCCAGTATATAGCAGCCCGGCTCTTTGAGAGGGAATGCTCCCTTTAGCCCGTCCTGATATGGATCAACTTCCACCTCGCTTGCGCTCCCGTCTGGCGATATCAGCCGGGCTAACGGCAAGGAATCCAGCTTTGTGTCGGCAGAGCCGCCATGGCCGTAGGCTATCCAGAAATCGGCTACTGATTCAGAGTCGAGTCTCTGGGGAAACTCAGCATAGAGCTGATGAGCTGATGCTGATGGTAGCATCAGCCCCAGAAGGATTAGCAATGCAACCGCCCTCATATTACCACATCAATTGATATTCTTTGGTATTAAAAAGCCTTTTCATGTTCTCATTAAATCATATTTTTCTAGAAAATGAAAAAGTGAAAGGAGAGCCCCCTCACTTCTTCACATAGACAGACATATAGGTGCCGTACCGGGTTGTGTTGTACGGAACAGTGTCTCCAACCTTATAGTGGCCGGCGCTCTCCATTGTCGCTGTCCAGGTCGACGGCTCGTTGATATCATAGCTGGCGCCTACCTGCCAGAGCCCTCCCTCATCGAATTTGACTGTAAATGACCCATCATCTCCAGAAGAACCCTTCTGGACGTTCGTCAGATTGAAATTGGGAAGGGCGTTGTAGGTGGCGTTCACAGCCTGGCCATTGTATTTTGCCAGAAACTCTACACTATCTCCAACCTTTATCTCATATGGAGCCTTATTAGGATTGATATCAAAAGGCATCCCTGTATCCCAGCTCTTTTGGCTTGTATCTCCTGCATGAATTATCAACTTGCCGACGCTGTAGCCCAGCCTGGGGTTGCTGGGGCCGCTGCCATGCCAGGCAGGGTCATAAACAGATGGGGTTCGGAGCAGGGCGAAGACATAATCTCCGGGCCAGAAGTAGGTCACATCTTTGTAAGCGTAGCCTGCATAGCCAAATCCGGGCAGCCAATCGCCAGTATCCATTTCGAGCTTCAGCTTCTGCCCATCCGGAGCCACCAGAATGGCGGATTCAATAGCCGGTGCAATTATGCCGGTTATATCATCGAGATGGCCATAAAGGGCATACAGCCTCTCATTATCTCCCACATTCACCTGATCCCGCGATTCCAGCCATGCATTGTGAGCGCTGGCGTTCATTGCCGCTGCCCCGATCAGGAGCAGGAATATCAAAAGGGCCTTTTTCATGTTATCACCAGTCCGTATTATACACATCATTGTTAAATACTTTTCTATTCGTAATAATATGTGTTAAAATTATTATTATAATACTGTTGAGATTGGGCCTGGACCGCCGATCTCAAGAGGGCTGACTGATACGAAAAAAGGGTAAATCAAAGTGGGCTCAGCAGGGTTCCCCTGCCTTTTTCTTCTTCATCTACCGCCACTCTCAGGCTAAGCCCTGCTAGCCCTCCTTTATGCTGAACTGGATCGTCTCTTCATGGTCATCTCCGGAGATTACAAACCGCCACTCTCCAGTGCCTGCTCCCGGCAAGGTCATGCGAAAGAATCCCTTGGAATCAGTCTGGTTCTGGGAATAGAGCACTCCGTCCCGGAAGACCTGGACTGATGCCTGCGCCGCCGGCTCGCCATCATCATAGATTGCTGAGAGCCCTACAGTCAAGCTCTGCCCCACGAACATCCTGTGCCCGCAGGCGGTCATGCTTCCGGCCATCAATGTCAGAAGCAAAATCAGAAGAATGAGAGATCTCAATATGATCACCGAAAAAAGAAAAAATAGGGGTTGTCTTCAATTACTTCCTGACCCAGACTGAGAGGATGGTGGAGTACCTGGTGGTATTGAAGGGCACTACATCCCCGGTCTTGAAGATATTGCTGCTGGAGTCGTAGGTTGCAGTCCATTCCCCATCGCCGATAACATCATAGTAACAGTTGAGAATCCACATGCCGGTCTGATTGAAGTTGATGACGAAGGAGTCCTTATCAGCAGTGAATCCCTTCTGCACTTTGGTCGCTGTCATCTGAGGATAAGCGGAGTAAGTTGCATTGACCTGCTGGTCATTATACTTGACGGTGAAGGTCACATTCTCCTTGTTCTTGATCTGATAGAGGGGCTTTTCAGATGATATCTCCACCGGCAGGCCAGAGCTGAAGCTGGCGGAGCTGTCGTTGCCGGCATTGATGACCGCCTCAGCGGCGCTGTAGGTCAGGCGGAGGGTTTTATTGCTGTAGGTGGGGGCGCGGGGCGCGACATAGACATAGTTGCCAGGAAGGTAAGCGACAATGGAGCTGACTGCATAGTCTCCTGTCCAGCCATATCCGGGAAGCCATTCTCCTTCCACCTTGTTTGCATTCAATGTGATCTTCTCTCCTCCAGGGGTCATGAGATATGGGGTGTCCATGATGGGAAGGGCAAAGCCCGCCGGGTCGTTGGCATGTCCGTAGAAGACATAGGCATCCTGGCTCTCGCCGACATCAACCAGATCCTTCAGCTCTACCCAGACGCCATGGGCGCTGGCATTCATTGTCGCTGCTCCGATGAGGAGCAGGAAGAGTACTAATGCATTTCGCGTATTAATCACCAAAAGAATAGTAATATTTTATAGCATTTAAAGCTTTCTGCTTAATAAGCCGCGTCATCTATCGTCAAGACAATCAGAAACCATTTTGCGTATAGAAGATCAGGTCAATATAGCCCTAAATTGGAATCAGGAAAAACTCTCTCCGGACGGAGGATGAGACTGAATGCCGCCTGGATGGAGCATCGAATCGCTGATAAGTATTATTGTTGCTGATTGAAGTATAGTAAGCATAGTGCATCCTCATTGCTTGCTTAACTGGAAAGCCTTCCAACTTGACCGGCATGAGATCTTCATCTATCCTCAGTTTCATGGGAGAGGATCTGGGAAGAAGGTGGAGAGACCGGGGAATAATCAAAGGCTGCTGCAATACAGAGCAGTCAAAATGTGCAGAGGGGCGCCGCCTGGGCGCCCGGGAAGATCAGGATCTCGACTGCAAAGGAGATCGGCTCGGGAGAGAGGAGAGGGTATGAGGGAAGGAGGAGAGGGTATGAGGGAAGGAGGAGAGTATGAGGGAAGGAGGAGAGTATGAGGGAAGGAGGAGAGTATGAAGGAAGGAGGAGAGTATGAGGGAAGGAGGAGAGTATGAAGGAAGGAGGAGAGTATGAAGGAAGGAGGAGAGTATGAGGGAAGGAGGAGGGTATGAGGGAAAGAGGAGAGTATGAGGGAAGGAGGAGAGTATGAAGGAAGGCAGAGAGTATGGGGGGGGAAAGAGGATAATTCCATCCATGGTGATGCGGCATACCAATTGAGATGGACTTTTTGCGCATCAGACAGTTCATCTTCCTGGGGCTCGCCGATATCCTCTCATCGAGATGCAATCAAATCTCTCCGTCATTGATCTTGCCGATCAGCATTTGACCTGGCTTTGTGATCAAAGGTTCTCTAGCAGACCATGTATCTGATTTCTTTGGGCTATGCCGTATTGTTACTATAAGCAAAAAGTTTATTAACTAATAACATCATTACCAATAAAATAGCGACAGAGCGCCATTGACCTCCTTTACCGCGTCTGCCTGTCGTCGGGCTCCGGCCGCTGCCAGGTCGGACTCCTCTTCTGATTAGATCCCATCGCAGCATGGTTCATCAAAGAATGGTCTGCCAGTATGGGAGGCAAAGCCAAGCGAATGGACCCTTATGATCCTCGATCATCAACTGGGATATATCATAATGGTTACATTTTTGTTATCATGAATTATTAATAAATGATAAAAAAGTGTTATATACTCGGAAAAGCTTATCTGAATTGGAGTGATCGCTTGCATGAATGCTAAAATAGCTGTACCAATTCTGATGCTCCTCGCCCTGTCCCTGCAGTCTGTTGGAACGGATTACATCTATCTGGGCAGCGGAGTGAAAGACCAGGTCATCAATCTCGATGCAGGAGCAAGACAGCCCGGGCAGAACTATCAGTTCACCAGGTCAGGCTTCGTCACGCCCAGCCTGCCTCAGCCAATGGCCTTGAGCCCTAATATAATGATAACTCAAGCCAAGAATTTAATGAATGAGGCTGCTGCAGCCAAAGATGAGTCTGTTTCTGCTCGAGATGAGACGAGAGCCCTTTACAACGAGACAAAATCCATATTGGCAAAAACAGAGGAGAAGGAGCAGAGAGTCCAGTCCATGCTGGAGAGAGCTGAATCCAAGGCAGAAGCTTCTGCCGCAAGCGCCGCCCGAGCAGAGGGCCTCTTCAATAAGACCGATGAGGCTTACAGAAAGACTTTGGCTCTATCCGTGGAGGTGGAAGAGGATGCAAGCCAGGTGGAGTCCATGGTTGAGAGAGCAAGAGGATATGCCAATGCATCTGCAGAAAACGCCGCCCGGGCAGGGGCCCTCTTCAATAAGACCGATGAGGCTTACAGAAAGGCTTTGGCCCTATCCGTGGAGGTGGAAGGGGATGCAAGCCGGGTGAAGTCCATGGTTGAGAGAGCAAGAGGATATTCCAATGCCTCTGCAGAAAACGCCGCCCGGGCAGGTAGCCTCCTCAATAAGACCGATGAGGCTTACAGAAAGGCTCTGGCGCTATCCACGGTGATAAGAGAGAACGCAAGCCAGGTGAAGTCCATGGTGGAGGATGCACGGGATTGTGCCAATGCATCTGCAGAAAGCGCCAGCCAGTCAAGGGAGATCCAAAATAGCACTCTTCAATTGCATAACGGGAGCTTGGCCATTCTCAACCAATCCTCGGCCGTCTACAACAATATGACTCTTCTGGCAAAGGAGATACAAGCCAGTGCTGCCGCAAGGATGAGCAAGAATGCCTCTTGAGCGCGATGCTATGTCAATTTATTTATGCCACTGCCCTTTGATGTGAATAAGACTGCAAAGCGCCCTTCGGCCTCATGATAGCAGAGCCATCCAGCGCCATCCCCTTTTTTCCCGCTCCCTACCTCCTCGCCATCCGGCTGATCCTATCCCAGCCCGTCCCGCCTGTGCGGAGGGGGTGGTCGAGCACCACATCGATGAATCCGAAGATGACGGGAGCATAGACGGCATAGAAGTCGCGGGCAAAGGAGATGGCCTCCCCTCTATCCTGGAAGTGGCGGGTCTCCATCGACTCGCCTGTGCCTGCGATCTCAGTGCTCCGGATCATGCTATCCGCCACAAAGCCGGAGAATCCGCATGAGGCCTTGGGAGGCTGGACGGCATCGATATTCACCGGCACCCCGCCATAGCTCTCATAGGCATAGAGGATCAGCTCCTCTCTCGTCCCCAGGCCCTCTGCCCTTCCCTCCTCCAGTATCTCCTCATCCAGGTACTCCGGCTGGGGGAGCAGAGTGGCATCGATGACGAACGAGAATCCCTCTTCATTCCCCTCGTTCAGGTCCACAGCCTCCAATACCAGACCAAGCTTAACCGGCTTTCCATGGCCGAAGCTGCACTGCCAGCGATCGCTCTCCACATAGATCTGGCTCTCTGATAGCTGCAAGATGTTAAGCATCGGACGAAATATAATTACTCAAACATTTATAGACTTTTCTATTAGCGCAAGATTAATGAAATATATCCACTACGTCAAATGCCGTAGAAGATTACAGTAGAGACAGGAAGATCAAATAAACCATGGAGAGGAGGATGGAAAGAATGGAGATTTGTAATACCAGGCGGGTCGAACACCATCACAGTCTATGCAGATTGTGCTGGCTCATTCTCATCCTGACAGCGCTTTCCGGTCTGTGCATCCCGACCTGCGCAGGCGATGATGCCGATCACTGGATCAAAGAGGGCTATAAACTCAAGTGGAAGGGACTATTTGATCAGGCAATTGAGAGCTTTGAGAGGGCTCTGGAGATCTACAACCAGGAGATCGCCGTCAATCCGGGAGACTTCAATGCCACAGGCAATAAGAGCCTCCTCCTTGCCAAACTGAACAGGACCGATGAGGCCATTCAGACCCTGAACAGAGCGGTGGAGGCTGATCCAGAGAATCCCGCCGCCTGGAAGATGAAGGGATTCGCCCTCATCTCCATTGCAAAGATCAGGGAAAGGGAGGTTGAGGAGACAGAATTTGAAGATGCCGGTCAGGATAGCATATACAACCAATCCCAACAGGCATTCGATAGAGCCCTGGGCCTCGACCCGGATGACGCCTAGGCCTGGCGGGGGCTGGCCCTTGCCAATCTCGCCTCGGGCGAGGAGGATGATGCCAGGACCGCGCTCGATAGGTCAATCCAGATCGATCCCGGATCTGCTCAGGCCTGGCTGGATAGGGGCATCCTCATGCTGGAGATGGGAAGAGCGGAGGAAGCGATCAACGCTCTGGACAGGGCTCTGGCCATACAGCCAGACAATCTCGATGCCCTGACCACCAAGGCAGAGGCGCTCACCATCTTGGGCAGATACGATGTTGGCCAGCCTGGCCTTCGACCAGGCGATGGATATGAATTCCAGAAGATATGAGACAGGAGATTCTTACGTTGATTGGCGCCTATATATGGCTCTTAATTATTTTTTATACCTTGCACGGGTATGCTAGTACTTTCTTTGCGGCTCCGCAAGCTTTCGGGCCGCGAACCTCGCATCCCATTTACAGCCAACCCCAATTCAAGATAAACCAACAGCATTCAGGCTGTCCTCTGACTTGGATTTCTCCTTTTGAATCGAGATTTATCAACCTGAATTCAAATGGCTTTTCAACCTCATGGCCGTACTCCTCATAGGTCAATTTAGTGGCTATAACCGTTATCGCAGCAGCTTGATCTCTAACCGCCTCGAATTCAAAGACCTTCAAAACTCTCTTTGAATAGGCCAGATTCAAATCACGAGGATTTGCGGAGTCTTTGGAACATATTGATGCAAGAGCTCTCTTGGCCATGAATCCGTAATTTCTATCCTGCCAGTATCCGAGAAACTCTGCCAGCAGCTTTTCAGGAGATCCTTCCTCGTAATTTTCGGGTTTTCCCGAAACTGGGATATCTCGGCCTGGCTTGATATCTCGCGGCTTCCATTTCTGTAAGAGTTGTTGATCTTCCTGATTCTTTTGAATCTGATGAACCAGATCTGCAATATTTAGCGGTTTTTCAGCAGATGGTTGCTCAAAGGTCCCCTTTTCCACCTTAATGGCCCAATCACGAAGTGAGAAAAGAGCCGCCCATGTCTTGGCTGCTACGATCTTATTGTCATAGCCTAAATCCATACCATGCATTATTCCATGCCGATAGGGAATATCTATTTGCTGTGTTGTGGTCTTATTTCGGCCTTTCATCATTAAAGGAACCAATCGTCCCAGGCCATTGCTGTGATCGCTGACGGAATTCCAGGCCTCAAGATTAACACCCTCTGCAGAGAGGCCTTTTTTCTTCCCATTGGCTTTTAAATAAAGCTCGTTTACCATGCCATCCATAAGCGCAAGCAATACAGGCACACAGGCATGATAGCGTCCTTCACGATAATCAGTTAATGCTTTTTGGGCCAACGTCATCCTGGGACGAAATTCTTCAATATCTTTCATTCTGCGCAGCTTATGCTGAACGGTTTCTGGATTGTAGTATTCTACAAGGTGAGCCTCTGCTCCTTCAACGTCTCCTGAATCCGCCTTCTCTAAAGCGGTCTTTGCAACATTCAGGTTCATCCCCTCATAGATAATCCAGCCATGAGCCACTAAATGATCGTTGAATCGATCGGGAAGTGTTGTGATTTCTTCGATTGATTCCTTTATCCTTTCTGTATCCTTAAATGCATTGTCAAATTGGTCTACATCAATGCCAATCAGCTTTATTAGCCCACGGAGCACAGGCATAGCGTTTTTTAGAGCTACCAAGTCTTTTGCATCAGATTGGGCCTTTTTGAAGGATGGAATGTCCTGGATTCTCTGTTCTTTTGCCATTTCAAAGCCCGCCTTTCTCAAGTGAAGAGATTACCCGCTCTGATCTAACCAGAACGTCCATGACTACGGCATTCAGAGACTTCATGTTGCTCATGCGGCTATCATAATCAGCACTTACTCGATCTGCTCTCATTCTTCTAAGTTCAGAGCCGATCTTGGCTCTCTTGTTGTTCTTTTTGCTGCCATGCGTCTTGCCGCTAAAATAATTGGCGACATACTGGTGAATTGGCTCATCATCTGGAAGCGGCTTATGATCTACATGAGAGATGAAGTTGCATGCTGTGCAAAACGCAGCATAATAAGCCCTGCTGATCGATGTTCGCAGCTTTGCCTCATCATCAGAGCTTTTCCCCAGCTCTTCAGCTAAAGCCAGGTAAGAGCTCCAGTTGAACTCTCTCTGCCGGGATGCTATCTGTATTCCACCTTAATACAGATATCCACAGGCGAATTGCTCGAAGCCCCAAGCCACCAGCTATCATCAAAGGCGTCCAGCTTTTTGATGGCATCGATTGGCGGAAGTCTGGTGGATATGGAGATCAAAAGCTCCTTTTCCATCGGTGAGTCTGGATCTCGTAGGACCTCCAGGAAGATCTCGTCCTGAGGGAAATGCTCTCGAATTCTCTCATGCGCTTCCGAGACCAGAGCGATAGCTGAAGGCTCCTTTTTTAAGAAGTCGTATACATCATTTGGCCTTCTAAGAGTGTAAGCCTCAGCTGCTGCCCTCAGATTCTCATTCAGATTATTTATTCCGGTGAAGTTAGGTTCGAGCTTTTGCATGAAGCATCTCCAGCTAATTCATCCTGGTCGATGATATTTATCTCTTTGGTTGGAGGATATGGAACTACCTATCACTTCCGTTTAAAGAGAAGAGATGTGAATTTGGCAAATAAAGATCGATCCCGAATCAGCTCAGGCCTGGCTGGACAGGGCGTCCTCTTGCTGGAGATGGGAAGGACAGAGGAGGCGATCGGCGTTCTGGACAGAGTGCTTTCGATACAACCTCAATGCCCTGGCCAGCAATTATTTAATTATTATTCTCCTTTCCGATTGATCTGACCTAATGCCATCTATCTGCTCATAAGAGTGATCTGGATAGATGACAATCGGCTATCGGACGCAAAATTTTATGGCTATTTACAGTAATGTTTGGGACGAATCGGTTGCGTGCCATAATTGCTGTAAAATCTTAGAGGTCTCATATCCTGATTATACTCACTCCTCCAAAGATAAGTACCTATTACCTGTTATCCAATCCTCGTTTATATCCATCATGATACAAACCATAACTCTCAGGAGCGATTGATCATTTGAATATGCTCCTGATACGCGACTTCTTCGTTTCAGTTCCTTGTTGATCCTTTCCAGGCCGTTGGTAGTCCGGATCTGCCTCCAGTGCTGTCTAGGAAAAGATTTGTAGTTCTAAAGATCAAATCGGAAGCTATCAATTGTGTCTGCTGACTTTTTAGCGCCTCTACTATCAAGAATAACTGCTAGCTCCTGCATCTTGCACTCATCCTCAAGAGAATCCTTCAGCATATATGCAACCTCTTTTTTATCTTTCTTGGGTATGTTCTTGAGCACTGCGCGCATGAAATGAGCATTACACATCTGCCAGGAAGCTCCTAAAAATTCTTTTTGCACAGCCGCTTGTATCCCTTTATGACCATCGGATGTCACTAATTTGACACCTGTAAGCCCCCTCGCCTTTAAGCTTTCAAAGCAATTCCCCCAACAAGATGCATCTTCGCTATCTGCGACTTCAGCGCTAAGAATCTCGCGATAACCGTCTTCATGGATGCCAGTAACGATAAGCAGTGTCTTGTTTACATACCGTCCCTCATCTCGGACCTTGAAATAGCTTGCATCCAGGAACAAGTAAGTAATTGGTCCTTCGATTGGCTTGTTTAAAAATTCTTGTACCTGTTTATCTAACTTTTTAGAAATTCTTGATACTTCAGAGGCGGAGATATTTTCTAATCCGAATTTGGAGAATACTCTTTCGACCTTTCTTGTCGCTACTCCATTAAGATAAGATTCAGCAACAGCGATCCTAACAGATTCTTCTACTCTAGAATATCTCTCGAATACGGTAGTCTTGAATGGGAACTCTCTGATTTGAGGTTTATCAAGTTCGATTTCACCGTGAATGGTCTTGAATGATCGCGATCTTGTTCCATTCCTGTGCGCCTTTCTTTTGCCAGTGCGTTCATAGGGGCGGGCTTAAATCTGATTCTCCGCTTCCTGCTGCATTACCTCATTTAAGAGCGTAGTGGTTAGCTTTTTCATGCATTCTTTTCGATCTTTCACTTACAGGGAAAGAGTCCCGATCACAATCGGGACATCGACAAGATAATCTTCTGCTAAATCAGTTATATCCATGGCTCTGTGTCCCTCCTGAGTTTTGCGACTTGGGGATACAGGGCCAATTATAATATCTCTTAGAAATGACTTGCTGTCATCTCGTAAACAGCAAGTCGGTTTCTGCTGCGGAATATTCCTGTAAATTTTACAGCAAAATCGTCACGCTACCCAAAATCCATTTCATCGGATGAATTTTCAGATGCAAGTGGCTTATGGATAACGCTGCAGGATTTTATGAGATACTGTAATATAACTAAACCGCCAAATATGCAAAAAGGGATTGGAGAATGGAAGAGATAAAGACGTTAATCGATCAGTATGTTGCATGGCTTGGGAGCAAGATCACACTCCGTCAGGTTGCCGACTGGATCGAAATAACTACGCCTTATCTCGACCGAAATAATGATTATCTCCAGATCTATGCCCGAAGGCAGAACGGGAGTTACATCCTCACCGATGACGGATATATTCTCGACGAGCTTGAGATATCGGGCTGTAAATTAGAGAGCCCCAAGAGATCTGCACTTCTTGAAATGACTCTAAACGGTTTCGGCGTGAAGCTGGTCAATGGTGCAATGGAGGTCAGTGCATCCAAAGACGACTTCCCCCTGCGCAAGCATAACCTCGTTCAAGCCATGCTGGCTGTAAATGATCTGTTTTATCTGGCTTCACCAATGGTAACGAGCCTATTTCTAGAGGATGTCATCGCCTGGCTGGATGAAAACGAGATTCGTTATACTCCAAATGTGAAATTTACGGGAAAAAGCGGCTACGACCACCTATTCGACTTTGTGATCCCCAAGTCAAAGAAGCGACCGGAGAGGATTCTCCAGGCGATAAACCGCCCGAGCAGGGATGAGGCAGGCGCGACGGCTTTTGCCTGGATCGATACCAGAGAGGTGAGAGCTGCGGACTCCAGAGCTTATGCTCTTTTAAATGATTCGGAAAAGCCAGTCTCCTCTTCAGTCATGGATGCACTCAACAGCTACGAGGTTTATCCCATTCTATGGAGCAAAAGGCAGGAAATGGTAGAGGAACTGGTTGTATGATATATGGGCAATGCAGCCCATCCAGAGCAATCCCATTGAATTATGTGATTGCTGCTTAATGAATAGATACAGCTTCCGAAACGCGGCCAGGTGGCCGCGCTTCTGAAACTGCTCCTCCCTCCTGTTATGTAGTTCTTCTGGTTTTTGATAATCGCCTATGTCAAGAGCATATCATGCCATTGCATCCGAATGCATCAACTTGCTCCTGCACGAGACCATGCTATAACCTCCCACGATATAAAGTTTGCTTCTACTTCTTCTCCAGCCACGGCATCATAGCCCTCAACTGCGCTCCCACCTCTTCGATGGGGTGCTCGGCCTCCATCCTCTCCAGCGACCTCTTGACCGGGAGGCCGGCCTGGCTCTCCAGGATCCACTCCCGGGCGAACTCCCCGGACTGGATCTCCGCCAGGATATCCAGCATCTCCTGGCGGGACTGATCATTGATTATCCTGTGGCCTCTTGTCATGCCCCCGTACTCCGCAGTGTTGGAGACATTGTTCCACATGCGCATGAATCCGCCCTCATAGATCAGGTCCACAATCAGCTTCAGCTCATGGCAGGCCTCGAAGTAGGCGATCTCGGGCTGGTATCCCGCATCCACCAGGGTCTCGAAGGCCGCCTTGATCATCTCCGTCACCCCGCCGCATAAGTCCACCTGCTCCCCAAAGAGATCGGTCTCCGTCTCTTCAGTGAATGTGGTCTCTATGACCCCTGCCCGGGTGCCGCCGATGCCCTTGGCATAGGCCAAAGCCCTCTTCATGGCCTCGCCGGAGTGATCCTGCTCCACAGCCACCAGACAGGGAACTCCCTTGCCCTCCTGATAGGTCCTGCGCACCAGGTCGCCGGGTCCCTTGGGCGCTACCATGACCACATCGACATTCTCGGGCGGGACGATCTGGAAGTAGCGGATGTTGAAGCCGTGGCTGAATCCCAGAACATCCCCCTCCTCCAGATGGGGGGCGATCTGCTCCCGGTAGATCCTGCCCTGATGCTCATCCGGCAGGAGGATCTGAATGTAGTCCGCCGCCCGGGCTGCATCAGCGACGCTCATGGCCTTCACTCCATCCGCCTCCGCCCTCTTCCAGGCCCTGGAGCCGGGAATGTCGGCTGCTATCACATTAAGGCCGGAATCCTTCAGATTCTCCCCCTGGGCGTGCCCTTGATTTCCCCATCCCACTATGGCGATGGTCTTGTCCGATAATGCCTTCAAGTCTGCATCCTGGTCATGGTATATTTTCGCCAAATCTCATTCCTCCAAATATTAAATAAACAAAAAATAATAATTAAACTTTGATTACCTTCGCCCCTCTCACCATCGAGACCTTTCCGGTGCGGGCCAGCTCCTTTATTCCGAACTGGCGCAGGAGCTGAATCATCGCCTCGACCTTATCCTCATCTCCTGTGACCTCGATTATCATCGACCTTTGGGAGACATCGATGATCTTGGCCCGGAAGATGTCCACGATCTGAATAACCTCGCTCCTGCTCTCCCGGTCGACGCTGACCTTGATTATGGCCAGCTCTCTCTCCAGAGAATCGGCCGGGTCCAGTTCGCTCACCCGGATGACATTGATCAGCTTGGAGAGCTGCTTTATCACCTGCTCCAAAGTGTCCCTGTCACCATGCACAGAGATGGTCATGCGGGAGTAGTCGGGATTGTCTGTGGCCCCCACCGACAGGCTATCGATATTGAATGACCGGCGGCTGAAGAGGCCGGCGATGCGGGTGAGAACCCCGGACTTGTTCTCCACAATGACAGCTATGACATGCTTCATCTAGCAGCCCTCCTCGCCGAAAACCCCTTCCCTCTCCTGGGCGTAAATCCTCTCCAGATGGCTGCATTGAACCTCATCACACCACTCCAGCTCCAATATCTCGCTCAAGGTGGCCCCTGCAGGGACCATGGGCGAGACCCTCTCCGCCGGATTGACGATGAAGTCCATCACACAGGGCCGGTCTATCGCCAGAGCACTGCGAATCACATCCTCGACCTCAGAGGGCTTTGTGGCCCTCAAGCCCACCGCCCCATAGGCCTCGGCGAGCTTCACGAAATCCGGGCTGGTCCGGCCAAGAATGGTGGCTGAGTACCTCTTCTCGAAGAACAGCTCCTGCCACTGCCGCACCATACCCAGGCAGCCGTTGTTCAGCACAGCCACCTTCACTGGAATGTCGTTGACCACCGCCGTCGCCAACTCCTGGCTGTTCATCAGGAAGCTGCCGTCCCCGGCAATATCGATGACAGTGCTCTCCGGCCGCCCCATCTTGGCACCAATGGCCGCCGGGAAGCCGTAGCCCATCGTCCCCAGGCCGCCGGAGGATATGAACCTCTGCGGATCCTTATGCACAAAGAACTGCGCAGCCCACATCTGGTTCTGTCCGACCTCAGTGGTGATGATGGCATCGGGCGCCAGCTCGCAGAGCTTCTCGATAACATACTGGGGCTTGATGATGTTCATGTCCGGGATGTAGCGCACAGGATGATCCCTCTTCCAGCCATCGATCTTATCCAGCCAGGGTCCTTTGGGCTTTGGCGAGACCTCCTTGAGGAGCCCCTGCAGGGCATTACGCGCATCTCCCACCACGGGTATGTCCACCCGCACGTTCTTTCCCACCTCCGCTGGATCGATATCGATATGAACGATCATGGCATGGGGGGCGAAGCTGGAGGTCTTGCCCGTCACCCGATCATCGAATCGGGCGCCTATAGCGACTATCAGATCCGACTCCTGGATGGCATAGTTGGCATACTTGGTGCCGTGCATCCCCAGCATTCCCAAAGAGAGGGGATGGTCCTCGGGAAAGCAGCCCACCCCCATGAGGGTGGTGGTGACCGGAGCATTAACCTTCTTTGCCAACTCCAAGAGCTCCTTATGAGCAGAGGCGTACCTCACACCCCCGCCGGCATAGATGACCGGCCGGCTCGCCTCCATTAAAGCCTTTGCCGCCCTCCTGATCTGCATCTCATGGGGCTTGACGGAGGGATGATATCCTGGCAGGCTCACATCCGGCCAGGTGAATACCAGCTCATCCACAGTCACATCACGGGGTAGGTCGATCAGGACCGGACCGGGTCGTCCGGTGCGAGCGATATAGAAGGCCTCCCTGAATACCCTTGGTATCTCCTTGGCGCTGCGGATCAGGTAGTTGTGCTTGGTAATGGGCAGGGTGATGCCGGTGATATCCGCCTCCTGAAAGGCGTCCTTTCCTATCAGCCAGGTGTTCACCTGGCCGGTGATGGCCACCATAGGAACTGAGTCCATATAGGCATTGGCGATGCCTGTGACCAGGTTCGTGGCCCCTGGCCCGGAGGTGGCAATGCAGACTCCCACCCTTCCCGTAGCCCGGGCATAGCCATCTGCCATATGGGCCGCCCCCTGCTCATGGCGCACCAGAATGTGGCGGATGTCCGAATTGTAGATGGCATCGTAAAGAGGTAGCAATACCCCGCCGGGCAGCCCGAATACCACATCTACATTCTCTCTCTTCAGGCTTTCCAGCACCGCCTGGGCGCCGGTCATCTTCTGGGGCGTATCTCGATTTTTGTCTGAGCCCGTCCGGGCTATCCCTTTCGACATTTAGATGTATCCTCCTCTTCCAGCCGCATCAGCCGGTTGATGCCATTGAGCACCGCTTCCACTGATGCCATGATAATATCTGCGCCAGCTCCTCGAGCTGTGATCTTCCGATCTGCCATTGCCATTGTCACCCACACTTCAACCAGGGCATTGGTCCCGCCAGTTACAGCATCCACATGATACTCATCGAGGCGAACATCAGCCACACCTGAGATGGCCCTCCTTATTGCATTGATGGCCGCATCCACCGGACCCACTCCCACTCCCGCCTCCAGCCTCTCATTTCCGGCCAAGAGGATCTTGACCGAGGCTGTGGGGGTGACGGTATTGCCGGCAACCACCGTCAGCTCCTCCAGCTTCACCTTCGGCTCCATCTGAATGGAGAGCACGGTATCTGCTATGCTCTGCAAATCCACGTCCGAGACCCGTTTGCCCTTATCGCCCAGCTCCTTTACCCGGGCCACTATCTCATCCAGTTGCTGACGAGTGACAGACAGGCCAAACTCGCGCATGGCCAGCTCCACTGAGGCCCGGCCGGCATGCTTGCCCAGGACTATACGCCTCTTTCTGCCCACACTCTCCGGGTGCATAGGCTCATAGGTACTGGTATCGGCCAAAAGTCCATGCACATGGATTCCTGCCTCATGAGTGAAGGCGTTCTCGCCCACTATCGCCTTATTGGGGGCGACCAGAAGGCCGGTCATTCGCGCAACTGTCCTGGAGAGCTGGTAGATATCCTCGCACCTGATCCCGGTATCGATCTGATAAAGGGACTCCAGGGCCATCACCACCTCCTCCAGGCTGGCATTTCCCGCCCTTTCCCCAATTCCATTCACAGTCACATGGGCCTGAGAGGCACCGGCGCGAAGGGCAGCGATTGTATTGGCAGTGGCCATGCCAAAGTCATTATGGCAGTGTATGCTGATGGGCGCCCCCAGCCGGGAGAAGCGGGAGAATATATCCGCCGCCACCTCTGGAACCAGCACGCCCACGGTATCGCAAAAGGCCAGCCTGTCAGCGCCCGCCTCGATTCCAGCCCTGTAAAGTCCGGCCAGAAAATCGAGGTCCGAGCGGCTGGCATCCTCGCCGCTCAGCTCCACTATCAGCCCATGCTCCTTGGCATAATCGGTCACGTCCACCGCCATGCGCACCACCGATTCCCGGTCGGCCTTCAGCTTGATCTTGATGTGAAGGTCGGAGACCGGCACGACCAGGTGGACGGAGTCCACATCGCAGGCTAGGGCGATATCGATATCTGAGGTTAAAGCCCGGACATAGCTGCATATCTCGGCATTTAAGCCTGAATTTGCAATTGCTTTTATTGCCAGGCGTTCTCCTTCGGAGGTCATCGCCGACCCGGCTTCGATGACATCCATCCTCAGAGAATCAAGCCCTTGAGCGATGGTGAGCTTCTCATCAATGCCCAAAGATACGCCTGGAGTCTGTTCGCCGTCACGCAGGGTAGTATCTAGAAATCGTATTCTACCCGATAAATCGATCCCACGCATTCATGCTCAATCACCCAACGGCATATAAGCCGTCTCCGGCCATAAGATCTTTAATGATTGATAAAGCTATCGAAGGGCTTGCCGATGCCGATTGGCACTTCACTCCCGGGCAGAGCATCTTCGTCGAATGACGTCCAAGGGGAAACTTTAAAACGTTGAAAACCGACGCATGCTGAGAACGGTGAAGGATGGAAAAGGAATGAAGTTCAATATGCTGTTTATCTCTGCCACTGTGCTCTTCTGCTTAACAGTGCAGATCTTTCCCCTGATCTATATTGCGTCCGCAGAGGGCTGCGGCATCAATCCCCTGGGGGACACATCAGGAGACACTGATTTCTATGTGAGCAAGAATCAGAACCTTCCGGCCTCCAGTGGATTGCCCCCGGCCATTGCGCCCTCCAATAAGGTAAGCACAGCCTCATCCTTGAACGCCTCAGGCGAGCAGATGAAGGAAAATGTGACCTTAGAGGGCCTGAATCCGGACAAGGCCAGCCCGCAGGTGGCAGGATCGGCAATCGTCTGGATGGCCAATGCAACAGCTTCGGATGATGAGGAGCTTCTCTATGATTTCTTCCTGAAAGGGCCCGCAACCGGCGGCGAGCTTATTGAGAAGACGGGATGGGGAGCAGAGAATAGCTGGACCTGGAATACCTCTGAGGCCGATATCGGGCAAAATCAGGTCCAGGTGCAGGTCAAGCGCCTGGGCGCAGGAGGGGCGGAGGGCCTAAAATCGCAGAATTATACCATTTCTGCCCCCGCCTATGAAAACCAGGTGACAGATTCCTCTGCCAGCATGGAAAAACCCAAACCAGCCGAGTTGAACCCTTATCCAGGTGGGAAGACCGCCAATATCGATGTGAGCAAGCCGAGGCTCGCTCCCGATGAGAGGGGGGCTGCCGCCGCTGGCGGCCTGCCGGATGAGACCCGGAGCACCCGGGATCTCCAGTCTGCATCGTCTGATGATATGGATGTGGGTGGAAAATGGAGCGTTGAGCTTGCCGGATCAGGATGCACCCTGGATATAAAAAACCTCATCCAAACAGGAGACAGCATCGTGGGAATGGGAGATCTGATCGAGAGGAATGTCAAGATCCCCCAGACCATAAGAGGCACAGTCGCCTCCAACTCCCTGAGGTTGCGGTCGAAGGCGGTGATAGACAAATTTGGAAATGATATTGACAAGAGCGTGAGCCTCTATCTGGAGAAGGAGGGCTGGAGCTTCCAGGGGCGTTATGAATTATATTCCGGCAATGAACTGACAGGAAAGGGGAATGCTACCGCCAGCAGATTCACCAACTGAGGGGCGATCATCCTCTCCTTCTCAGTCGAGAAAGGCTCAATCGATTGATATCAAAGACAAAGGAGCACGAGATATTGAAGATCCATTCAATCCTATGTTTGATCCTGATCACAGCCTTGCTTGCCTGTCCGGCCTGGGCAGGCTGCGGCAGGTGGGTGATCCGGGACAATAGCGATTATCTCTCCGACCCGGACTTCGATCAAGCAGTAGCATCCTCTACCGGCTCTGCTGCCACCCTCAATCCTGATGGCACCGCCAGGGCATCGGGAGGAGAGGCAGCAGATGATAATAACCACCAGAAAGAGGCCCAAAATAGAGAAAAAGCCCTCCCGGGGGGTACCCCCGGCAGAGATCTGGGAGGGGAATGGAAGGTACAGATCGATATGAAGACCGACCGGCTGGATGAGCCAGGCGGGAAGGATAGGCAGCAGGCCTTGGATCTGATCCTCATCCAGAGAGAAGGCCAGCTGCAGGGATATGGCAGCCTTATTGAAGGGGGCATCGAATTGCCTGCAGCCGCCTCCGGCCGTATATCCGCTGATTCTGTCAGCCTGATTGTCTCTTTAGTCGGGCAGAAGAGGGAGTACAGGCTGGATCTGACCGCCAACAACGACGGGATGAGAGGCATCTGCGAGCTATATGAGAGCGAGAGGCTGGCCGGGAGGGGAAATGCCACCGCCAGCAGACTCTCCAGTTGAGACCGGAAGGAGGAGATGATATTGAACATACATCCATTAGTATATCTGGCGCTGATTGCTGCCCTCTTGAGCAGCCCAGCCTGGGCGAGTTGTGGCACATGGATTATCAGGGGCAACACCGAATACCATTATGATGCAGAGTACGAGAGGGCAGTGATATCCTCTACCGGCCATTCAGCTGCCCTCAACTCCAATGGCGAGGAAGGGGCACCTAAGCCGAACAATCCGCCCGGTGGAGATGCAAGCCGGACAGAAGGGGCATCAAATGAGAGCGCAAAAGCTCCTAAAGAGGAGCCTGTGCCGGTGAAGGCGGCAGTGGCAGAAGAAGATCCGGTCGTGGATCTGAAGGGCGACTGGAAGGTCTTTCTCGACGCTGTGATCGACGGGCAGAATAGGCAGGATATACTGGATCTGATCCTGATTCAGACCAAAGACCGGCTGCAGGGCTATGGAAATATCCTCCAGAAAGGCATAAACATCCCGGTAACTGCCACCGGCCGTATCGCCTCCAATGATTCTATCAGCCTGAATGTGAAGCAGGTGGAGGAGAATAGGGACTACAGGCTCGATCTGGCCCTGGCCGGCGAGAGGATGGAGGGCAGCTACAAAATCTATCAAGACGGGACCCAAACGGGGGGCGGGAATATCACTGCCAGCAGATCAGAGCTTTAGCCGCAATCACTTGTGATAGGGCTCGTGATGAATTATTCTGAAGCTGCGATATATCTGCTCCAGAAGGATCACCCGCATCATCTGATGAGGAAAGGTCATCTCAGAGAAAGAGAGGATCATATCTGCTCTGTCCAGTACCGCCGGCGCCAGACCCAGGGGGCCGCCAATTATGAAGGCCACCTCAGACTGGCCTTGCAGAATGAGCCCCTCCAGCATCTCTGCCCACTGCTGCGAGTCCAGGGCATCTCCTGTTCTGTCCAGGACCAGCACTGAGCCTTTTTGGCGCTTGAGCCTCGTGAGAATCGCCTCCCCTTCCGCCTCCATCGCCTTCATCCCCTCTGCTGGAGAGAGGGCCTCTTTCGAACTGACGGCAACCTCCACCACCTCCAATCGAGCGTAAGGGCGGAGGCGGCGGATGTAGTCGGCTGCAGCCTCTTGCCAGAATCTCTCCCGCAGGCGACCGACAGCGATTATTCTGAGGATCATCAACTGGACCTCTGCTTGATTGCATTATCTGAAGAGGGTTAATGCAGGTGGAACCAATTGGCCGGCTTGGCCGGCCCTTTGTTCATTGGACCTGCCCATCGAACCTGCCCATCGGACCTGCCCATCGAACCTGCCCATCGAACCTGCCCATCGAACCCGCCCATTGGACCTGCCCATTAAACCAGACTGCTGGGCCCGCCGGGATCGGTCTTGCAGAAAACCAGCTACATTTCCAGCCTGTGACCCTTCTCCAGCTGCTGAATCTGCTCCTCACCCTTGGCGGCCAGCTCCCTGAACTGCTCGATCGTCTCCCTCATCTTTGGCAGAGCCTCCTGCTTGTAGGTGTTGATGGAATCCATCGCCTCCATGACCTCGATGAAAGCAGCTTTTAGATCCTCGGCAGAGACACTGCTCTGAATGGACTGCTTATGTGTCTCAGCCCCCTGCTTTTTCAGCAGATCCGAGGTGATGCTGATCAGATCGCTGGTGGTCTCATTTAGCATCTGGATCTTCTTCAAGACGATCTTCTGGTTGTACAGGGCGCCTGCAACCATCACTGAGGTTCGCAGGGCGGACATCGTCACCGTCTTTGCCCTATCCACCCCTCTCATCAGCTCCCGGTTGTTTCTGATCACAACCTCAGTTGCCAGTATTCCCTGCTGATTGACAACGATCATCTGCTGCAGATCCATGATCCTCTGCCGGAGAGGAAAGAGGACCTCCTCGGTGACGAACCTGATCTTCTCCGGCTCCTCATTTCTGGCTTTGGCCTCCTCGATCTGTCTATTGATCGATTCATCCATCAGAGCGCCCAGCTGGACCTCTTTCAACAGTCTCCGGGTTAAATCACGCAGTGACTGCTGCTCGATCTCCAGGGTGGTGTTGTTGTTCTTCAGGACCATCCTGCCTTTATCCAGAGAGGCGATTATATCTGCTATGGCTGAATCTGCTCTCTGGTATCGGGCAAAATAATCGCGGACGGGGTTAAAGAACTTGCCCAGAAAGCTGCCATCCTTGATGAATTCAATCCGGCTGGGGTCAAGGCCTTTAAGCTCCCGGGTCAGCTCCATCAGACCCTTTGCCACCACTCCACCATCATCCCCATTCTTGGACAGCTCCCCCACTGTCACCTGAAGCATAGAATTCTTGGCTGCCGAGCCTTTCATCGACTCGGCGCCGAAGGACTCTATCGACTTGAGGATGAACTTCTTTTTGGCCAACTCATCGATATCCAGGGTCAGAATCTCGGCTACATTGCTCTCCGCCACCTTCTGAAGCTGGGCGAGCTCTTCAGGCACCGGTTTGGCCTGCTTTAGAACCTCGTTCTTGATCGCCCCATCATCTGGAACCTCCATTGTGAAAGCCATTCTACTGCCTCATTCCCTTGAATCCTCTTTTATTTATAGCATTGCATTAAAGAGATTGGCCAGCTTATAGACGACATCCTCGGTATCGGCATTGATGCTGGCTGCCTCATTGATAAGAGAGATTTCATTCAGGGCCTCGATATTTGCATTATACCCTATCGTGTATATGGGTATTCCGGATTCTTCTACTAATTTCCTGATATCTTTCAATGAATGGCCTCTGTTGGTCTCTCCATCGCTGAGAACGAAGATCCTGAGATTGAGTTGGGGATTGAGAGCTCTCTGTTCTTCGAGCATCTTCATGGCCACTGCAATCCCATCGAAGGTTGCTGTGTTGCCGCCAGCCTTAAAATCATAAACCGCTCCCGCGAACAAAGACCTGTTTTTCAGATCAAATCTGGAGATGGGCAGATCGATGTGGACATCATCGGAGTATGATACCAGGCCGATCAGATTATTACTGCCAATATATTTTTGGCTTTCAATCAGAGATCTCTTTAGATTATTCAAAGGCTCTCCATCCATGCTGCCTGAAACATCGGCCACAAAGACAGCACAAATAGGCACGGGATCTTTTATAATTTTCCAGAGATTCTGGGCCTGGATGATCACATCGCCCTTCAACGGTCTTGATGAGGGGTTGTATTCATTGAAGCTATTGAAACCGTATTTGGTGGCCAGGGTCTGATATTTTTCCTGTTGGCTGAATTTAATGAATTCATTCAGGATTCTTCTCTTCTCTGCAGATAGCTCTCCTATCGCATACACCGGATTATCATGTCTGACCCCAAAGGGAATGAATTCATAGGATCTTATTTCCGGTTCATTGATATATGTCTGGTACTCCAGAATAAAAGCATCCAGCACGCCAGACTTAGCTGCCTCTCTCAATTGCAGAGTGGTATAAGCAACCACCCGAATATTATCATTAAAGCGCGTAAATCCCGCGTTCGATTCAGCAGATAGTGGATTTTCGCTATCAAAGCTTTGCAGTATTGATATCAGGAAGTTCAGCCCGGTCGAACTGGCAAAGGGGTTGGTGTAGCCCATCTGAAGCTCGTCGTTTGTGACAGCATCGATGATGGTCGTGATATTCACCTCTCCATATTTTCCTTCCAGCTCTTCCCTCTTGGATTTGCTGATCAGAATCCCGCCCACGTTGCCGACAAGCCTCTCCTGCACCAGTTCGGCCTTCGCCCCGCGGGAGATGAGCATCTCTCCCCAGAGCTCATTGGATGGGGTGTAGATATCGGGCAAGTACTTCCCAGAGGTGATATAATCTGCGCCTTCACCGGATGGGATTCCTCTGAGCTTTACAGATACCTGAGTGCCGTTGATCCTGATTTTAGCATCATTGAAGTCTCTGGCCACCTCTGTCAGCCAGCCATCAGTACCACTGCCCGCTTTTTCCGTAGAGGAGAATATCTCGATATAGCTGGGTGTGATGCTATTGACCTGTGGCGGATGACTGGATATCTCCGGCAGGATCTTAGTCAGATCTGGGGGATCGATTTCAACCGGCACCCCATTATGCTTGACTGTTATCGGATTGATATCCTTGACTATGTCGTCCAGTGTTTTTTCTCCTCCATCAATTAAAAAAAAAGCTAATATGAATACTCCAACTGCTAATCCCAATATCTTTAAAGCCATATTCTTATCTTTCTCATTCAGCATGCTCAGCTCCCTCCTGCTGAATCATTAATTCTTATAATATTTTGCCTGTTTGATCAGCTTATCGATCTCGATCATGCCGGCCATCCTCTCCAGCTCACCGCTCTCGATGCAGTTCAGGCCAGAGATCTCCAGCAACAGCTTATCCAGCTTGAGCAGGATCTCTTCGTTATCCTCTGTAGCCTCTTTAACAAATGTTATATATTCATTATATACCTTGAATTTCTCCTCCATGATCTCCTCAGAAAAGGCTCCCGTATCACGCTGCTTTCTGATGAAGATGTAGTCATCCTCATCGAATGCATTCAATTTGTTGATGATGCTGCGTATATTCTTAAAAAATATATTCTCTACCTCAGCAATAACCTCATCAAACTTCTGATAGCTGATCTCCGAGGCGCTGAAGATCTGCAGGAGTATATCCCGGATGGTCTTATTCTTCTTCTGCAGCCTATCGATCTGATCCAGCAAGATCCCGATGTTTATCTCGAATGTCTCAAGATCCCGGTATTCACTCAGGGCCTCTATATAATCTTCTTTTGTGCTTTTAGGACCGATGGGAATGGCATTCTCCGGCTCAGAGAGGAGCCTGTAGTTTCCATAGGCCAGCCCGGAGGCGCTCAAGGCAAGAAATGCGCAGCCAAAGGCTGCCTCCAGTGCACCCACCCCCGGCCTGATGATGCCCACATCAAGAAATCTCGGCGAGAAGACGATTATGTTGGCAGCGGCAATGCCCAGGTTCAGGCCCAGCAGTCTGATCAGCACATCTTTATCCATCTCTTCTCGCCCTCAGGATTATTCCATGCAGATGATCTCTCAGCATATCTCATAATACTATCGCTGATTACTGCAAAAACCTCAGTCGTTCTCACATAAGGGTTCATAGATAATAATGACATTATATACCAATGGATGGAATTGCACGGCAGGGAAATCTGAGGTATGGCGATGCTTCTCAGCTGTATATGCCCGCTGCCAGTCCGGCTTTTAGGGATTGAGGAACGAGGGGTTCAGTCCTCTCCCTTTCCATCTATCTCACAGGCCTCGCTCGCCAGTTCGCAGGAACGGCAGGTCTCTCGTTCCTCATCCAGATCACGGGCTGCAGTGGCAAGGACGCTGGCATTCACCAGGTTTCCGGCAAGGAATATTGCTGCAGCAACCTGATCATCCGGCACTCCCAGATTTCCAGCCAGACGGATATGCAGCTTCAGACAGTGACTGCACCGTAATGCAGCAGAGACGGCCACTGATATCAGCTCCACTGTCTTTGCATCCAGGCTGGAGCTTCTCAAGATGGCATTGTTGTGCAGCATCTTGGTGATGAGGAGCTCTGAGTCATACTCCATGAACTGAAATATATAGGGAATCTCACCATAGGTCTTCTCCACTGCCTTCAAAATGTCCTTGGCGGCATTATCCTTTCCCTTGACCAGTATTGCGTCCAGCTCCTCCTCAAAGCCCATGATCTCTACTCCTGCTTCCTCTGATTCTGCTTCCGTTGGTTCCTGTTTTCTCAGATTCCTGCTTCCCCCGGTCTCCGCTTTCCTGAATCCAGCTACCTGGCTATACTCCCGCCCGGCTCTGCTAAATCCAGAACCCTAGAATACAAATCCCGTCTCCGAGCTGGGGAGTATTCTCACCAGTATATAATCTTTCATCCTGGAAGGCTTGATGGCAGCCACCTCGCCCAGCTTCACCCCTTCATCAAAGGTCACTGCAGCTATCCTATCCTTGTAGAGCCCATACGGGAGCTTAACCCGCACCCCATTCAGATTGAGGGCAATCGGCAGCGGGGAATAGGAGAACTCCACCTCGGGGACCTGCTCTCGTACTGCATCCATCACCCGGGGAGGAGAGGTGGTCAGAGGATCCTTGGCTATCGCCGCCCGTGTCTGGTCCAGCGCCCGGCCCATCACCTCAACGATATTGTCCAAAGATCCAATCTCTGTGGACTTGCGGGTCCTGTGGGCCATCCGGCCTATGGAGGGCACATAGCCAAAGGCATAGGGCAACTCCCCGGCATCGATCTTCGGTCCGCCGGTCACTATCACCGGCACGCTGATATTTCTGTAGAGGTGCTCTTTCTTCCTGATGCAATCCTCGAAGTTTCCGAAGATGAAAACAGCCGCATCATGCTCATTTATCAGGGCTGTCTCATACTCATTTATCTGGGCGATCTCCCTGCCCACCCCCCGGGCCATTCCAATCATATTGGTCTTGGAGCCGTGCCGGCGCAGATATTCAGCAATATCGCAGGCCACATGGGGCAGATGATGAATGGCCAGGGTGGGTGTGACCACTGCCACCTCTGTCCCTGCCAGCGGTGCCCGCACCAGCTCGCCCCTCAGCTCCCGGCTCAGGATCTCCAGAGTGTTCATATCCTCTGAGGGGACCAGCAATAAAAGTATGATCTCCGTCTGAGTCACATTCTTCTGCAGGATGTAGCCGCCCAGGTCCTCTACCAGCTCCAGTACCAGATCGTGCTTATACAATCCTCCAGTGAACATCACAGGCTCAAGCATTCTCCATCTCCCGGATCTTCTCCTCGATCTCCGATATCAGCTCCGGCTTTATCGACTCCTCAGCAGCAATGAAAAAGAAGCTGTCTTTGGTCATGACATTTCTGCGGTTGCGAAACCCCTCTGGTGCCACTCTGACCAGGGCATCGGTCAGATCCTGCAGGAACTCAGCCTCCATATCGGTGACCATCAGATCAGAGGGCGGGGTATCCGAGGCGATGATCACAACATCTCTTGCCGGCTGTTCCACCCTCTCCCGCCCATATCGCTTCCATAGAGCCTTGAGAAGGTCAGCCATATGCTCTTCGTCATTGATCTTGATCTGATGGCCGCCCCCGACCTTCATCACATCTCCCACGTCCTTGACTGTGAGAGGGGGTATACCGGAACGGAGGAGGCCATAGACTGCAAAGACAGGGACGGCTATATCCACATATACATAGAGCCTGCCTATGGACCGGATCAGACCCAGATCCTGTAGAATGTCCATTATTATCTCTCTGTACTTTCTGGCTCCGAACTCCTCCTCGCCGGTCACCTCTATCTTGAAGACCTCCATTGGGTCCATCTCAGCCCTCCAGCAGCCCCGATACCAGAAGAGCAGCGCCTACAGCTCCAATATACTGGGCATAAGGGGGAACGGTAACCTTCACCTGCAGCAGCTCCTCCATCGCCTTGGGCAGGCCCTCGATGAGCGAGGTTCCACCCACCATGATAACCGGCTCTTTGACCTCCACCTCCTGCAGTTGCTGTTCGTAGACCTGTTCGGCGACGGAGTGGCAGGCAGCCATGGCCACGTCCTCGGGCTTGTTGCCCATGGAGAGGCTGTTGACCAGGCTCTGGGTGCCGAAGACAATGCAGTAGCTGTTCATTGCCACCTTTCTGTAGTCACCCTTCAGGGCCAGTTTGCCCAGCTCTGTGATGTCCACTCCCAGGCGGCGGGCGGTCAGCTCCAGGAATCTTCCCGAGGCACCAGCACATATTCCGCCCATGGTGAATCCTCCAGCAATTCCATCCTGAACCGATATAGCCTTGTTATCCATGCCGCCAATATCGATTACCGTGGCCGGCCCCCTCTGGGCATCGGCCAGGAAGACTGCTCCCTTCGAGTTGACTGTGATCTCCTCCTGGATGAGCTTGGCATTGATGTGCTTGCCCACCAGAAATCGACCGTATCCGGTGACGCCCACAGCTTCGATCTCCTCTTTATTGACCCCGGCTGCCTTGAGGGCCTCCTGGAAGGCATCATCGGCGCTCTTCAAGACCTCAGTGGTGGGAACCCAGCCTGTGCCTATCACCTTATTATCCCTCATCACCACGGATTTGGTGGTGGTGGAGCCGGAATCGATTCCTGCCGTGAGGCCCTTCTGCCTCTCCCGCGCCAGAAGGCCGCGGTATTTGACTGTTGTCACCAGGGCTTCCATGCGGGTGAGCAGGGTCTCTGCTGTTGTTCTCTCAGTGAATGAGTAGCTCAGGACGGGAATCCTGGAGTTCTCGTGGATGTACTTTCGGATCTCGGAGCGGATGATGGCCGCCTCAGCACAGCGGAAGCAGGTCATGACCACTACGGCATCGGCAAGATCCGGGTTCTCCACTATCCTGACCGCCCGGGCAATGGCCAGATTGAGGTCTCCAGAGGAGACCCGTACCCCGAACTTCTCCTCCACATCGAGCATATCATCCAAAGAGACCTCTGGATAGATTATCTTCGCCCCCACCATCTCTGCTGCCCGTTCGATCTCCTGTTGAATGCCGCTGTATTCCGCACCACAGGAGAGCTGCGCAATGCGAATCACTTCAAATCCTCCAAGAAATTCCTGATCTTCTGGACGAAATCCCTGGCCTCAGCGTCATTGTTGGGATAAGAGAGATCGAGAATGGGTATTCCCTTCGTCCTGATGAGCAGCCTGACCAGCTCATTGGTTCTGTTGCAGCCCGCACATCCTGTCAGCCATCCCGGATCCTGAACTATGATCGCCGCCTCTGCCTCATCGATTATCGGCCCTATCAAGGCCATTCTGCCCCGGATCCCTGAAGGGACATCCACCGCTGCGTAGCGAAGCCCTTTTTTGGGCTCTTCGGAGGTGACATTCAAAGGCGGTGAAGCGATATTATTATCAGTTGCCAGCTTCCTTACCACTTCAGGTACTACAAGTGCCTTGTGTCCCATCCTGTCCACAAGGTCCGAGAGGATCATGCTGGTGGGAGGATAAACGATTACTTTTGCCATTAATTTACCTCAGAATTAACCTTCATTTACGATCTCTTCCAGCCTCTTAAGGGGGAGAGGGCGCGCCTTCTCTTTCACAATGGGCTCAGGCTCGCCCTCTTGGGCCAAAGCCCTGGAGATCATGGGAAGCAGCTTTGTCTCAGACTCGATCATATAGAAGCCTGGCCTGGCTCCCCCTCCTCTGCGACCGCGGCATCTCCTCGGGTCGCCTGGTGGAAATCCCCGGTCCTTGATGAATATGCCTGCCGGGTCCAGAGTGCGAATATCCTTTATCAGCGCCTCTACCACTTCCTTCTCCCCGTTGATAATGACCCCAAAACAGGTCTCCTTGACCAGGACATCGTAGCCTGAACCATAGATCTTCATGGCGATATCCGAGGGGAGAATATTGGACTCAGAGGACATTATCACATACTTGGTGACCAGCATTACCTTTCCTCCCGAATATAGATAGTCTCTCCATCCTTAACATCCCTGAGCTTCTCCGGCTCCAGTACCCGGCCGATGATGTTCGTCGCCTCGAACTTCTCCCCCGAGGGACCGTATCGCCTGTCCTCCTCCAGCCGGATGCCCACCAGGCCGATCTTCTTTGAGACCTGATTGGAGATGCCTATGGAACCGGCAGGAACGGGGCCGGTAGGCTTATTCTCTGGCAGAAGCTCCTTGTAGCTCACCGCCTCTACCTCCGGCTTGAAGAGCAGTGTGCTCTCATAGGTGAAGTAGACCGGCAGAGGCCCTAGAGGCTTCTCTTTGAGGCCGGTGACATGGCGGAAGTAGTCCAGGCTCTTTGGTGCCAGATCATAGTAAAGCTGGACGGAGATGAGGCGGCTGGAAGGAATCGCTGAGAGCTTCACCCTCTTGGCTTTCAGGATCTCCATGGTAGCCCCCGGATCCTGCTTGACCACGACGGCATCCTCGCCCATATAGCCCACGGCCTCAGCCTCAATGCCCCTCTCTCTCATCTCCTCCCTGGCATCCTCCAGGGATTTGCCCAGGAGCATTATGCGCTCCGGGGTTACATCAAAGGTTATCAACTGGCCGGGTCGGGCCAGCTTGATCATATCCATGCCTTTGACGACCCGTGCCACTACAGAATGACCGGGATTCGAGGTGCGATCCTGTTTGTAGATGAATATCCTGCCCAGACCCCTTCCGACAGTCCGGACGGTGACCACCCCCTCCAGGCGGGGCTCACGATGCTCATAGGCCACGCGCTCCGTCAGAAGCTGGTCGGATGAGACATACGAGCTGGATACGGAATCGACCCGGAATGTGCCGTCCCTGGTTGAGGCGAGGAAGAACTCCGCCCCCAATGGGGCCTCCCCGATGAGCTCCGCCTGGACCCGGGTGTAGATCTCCATGCCCTCCTCCAAAGGCAGGGTCATATCAAGGGTGGAGGTCTTCTCTGTCAGGTCCTGCCATTCCACTATGGGCTCTATACCCTCGATCCTGTCCCCTATCTCCAGCCGGTCGAGGGTGCTCTTGCCCCCTACCACCTGGGCGAAAACCCCGCCGTTATCAGGTGTGCCATAGATAGCTGAATGCCTCCTATGGATGAATATCAACTGGGTGTTCTCGGCATCGAAACCAGCCGCTCCGAGGACCACCTCCCAGCGATTGTACTCATGAGCACTCCGGCCAAAGGATATCTCCGAAGAGAACGTTCCCAAGGCCACACCATCGGCTGTAGCCCATCTAACCCGAGATCCCGAGATCCTGTCCACGACCTCATGCCAGATCTTCTGCAGCTCATTTTCCAAAAGCTCAATTCTGATTCTGCCCTTGGAGGTATTGAGCCAGTAAGAGTTGGTCTGACGCGATTTCTCTCCCCGGCCTTTGACCATCCCCACAATTGCACCTTCAGCAGGCTTGCTGCCTGCCTTCTGCAGGGCGTCGGCCAGGCATGCTCCAGGCTCCAGCTCAATCTCATTGCCGTCAACGAAGACTCTCAAATTAACTCCCCAGCAACTCCTTCTCTTCCTTCTCTGTGATCTTGCTCAAGACCTCCTCCGGCAGGCCGGTGAATATCGCCCTTCCATTGCGCATGAGCATAGCCCGGTCACAGACGTTCTTTACAAAATCCATGTCATGGCTGACAATTATGAATGTCTCGCCCGTCTCCTCACGGGCATTGAGAATGGAGTTCGTCACCTCGATCTTGGTGATGGCATCCATCGTTCCAGTGGGCTCATCCAGGACCACCAATCTCGGCTCTTTTATCAAGACCTGGGCCATGGCCACCCTATGCCTCTCTCCCTCAGAGAGCTCATCGGGCATCTTCTCCAGAACTGCTTCTGCCTGCTCCTCAGAGAAGCCAACCGTCTCCAGAGTATGTATGGCCTTTCTCTCCGCCAGCTCGAAGGGCAATGAGAGGCCGATGGCCTCAGTCAGGTTCTCAATCACACTGCGAGAGGGATAGAGGGTATATTCCTGATGGAGTACGCCGATATATTTTGTGGCCCGGCCCCGGCCACTGGATCCGAGTACGGTCATATCCACCCATTCATCCCCCACCCGCACAGCAATGCTGCCATTGGTGGGGGTGAGAATGCCGCTGATCATCTTGGATAGGGTGGTCTTGCCTCCTCCAGAGACGCCTACCAGCCCGAAGATCTCTCCCTCATTCACCACCAGGTCGACCTCATCCACAGCTTTGACCACACCCCGATCTATGCTGATATATCTCTTGGAGAGGCCGCTGGCTTTTATCATCGGCTCGCCCAGTTCGACCCCTTCCCGCTTGGCTAAGGATCCAGCCATGGCCAGGAATTGAGCAGCTATGTCCTTCGGCTTGCCCTCTGCCTTGATCTCCCCCTGATCGAGAAGGATGGCCTTCTGGGCCAGCTCTATCATGACATCCTCCCAGTGGCTGGTGATGATCAGGGTCATCTTAAAGTCATTGACCGCTCGCTTGATGGAGTCGTGAACCACTCTGGCTGTGCCCGGGTCAAGAGTCCCAGTCGGCTCGTCTGCCAGCAGAATCATGGGGGATTTGGCGAGCTGGCGGGCCAGGACGACGCGCTGCTTCTCGCCGCCGGAGAGCTCTCGGGCCACATGCATCAGCCGGTGGGAGAGATTGACCTCGTCCAGCAGATCTGCGGCCACATGAACGCTCATGCTCTCTCCTGTCTCCTCCACTGCGCGCATGACATTCACTATCACCCTCTCGTCGCCATAAAGGGCAAAGGTTCTCTGCAGCATTATGGCGATCCTCTTGGAGATATCGCGCCTGAGTGGATCATTTATTCCCAGAGATACGAAATCAGCATCAGCCTTCTCCAGGGTCCCTCCGCACTTGCAGCTCTTTCCGACGTGGCTGGGGGGCTCTACATGACGGCACTTGCTGCACCTGGCCACGTGGAAGATCACGCTGCCCGATATATCCTGGAATGATTCCACACCACGCAGGACATGCATCAAGACGCTCTTGCCACAGCCGCTTCTTCCCAAAATGCCGACCGATTCGCCCTCCTCGATGACCAGATTTACATTTCGAAGAGCCACAACATCGCCGAATCGAACCGTCAGATCCTTAATCTCTATAAAAGGTGCCAATTTATCATGCCTCATAAGCTCATTATAATATAGGGTCCTTTCGTGCTCTTAACCTCTCTCAGACGGTGATATAGCGCTTGCACTATCCGTGATATAACGCCATTGCTTTTCATGATGTAATGCCTGTTTCATGGATGATACAATGCTACTTAAGCCTATCCGAAGCTCAGTATATGTCTTTCCGATAACGATTGTTATAGCAGCCGCCCCAATGCCGGACGGCTCTGCAGCAGGAGGATGATGCTCCTGGCTCAGGGATGGGCTCACCGCTCATTGCACTGCACATCTTTATAAAGCGCCAAAGCAGCATGATCCAGATGAGGTTACATCTATGCAAGCTCTGGAAGCAATAAAAACCCGTAGAAGCATCAGGAAATTTAAACCTCAAGAGATCTCCAAGGAGATCCAAAGAGAGTTGCTGGAGGCGGCCATGCTGGCTCCATCAGCAGGAAATGAGCAGCCCTGGCAGTTTGTAGTCATCGATGATCGCAAGATCCTGGAGCAGATCCCCCAGATCTGTCCAACGGCATCTATGTGCAGGCAGTCGCCCCTGGCGATTCTCGTCTGCAGCGACCGGAATTTGGAGAAATACCCCGATTTTTGGGTGCAGGATTGCTCTGCCGCAACCCAGAACATCTTGCTGGCTGCGCATGCCCTGGGCCTGGGTGCAGTATGGGCAGGGGTCTATCCCATGAAGGAGAGGGTGGAGGGTTTTAGAAAGATGTTCCTCCTCAGCGAGGAGATCACTCCATTCGCCCTGATCGCCCTGGGATATCCGGACGAAGAGCCTGTCCCGGCCAGGAGATTCAGGGAGGAGAGGATACATTATAACCGCTGGTAGGGCCTCTCCAGAGCCCTCTTTCTCTCAGTATATGTTTTGTAGGTAATGGCTGCTGCTATCAACAAGGAGCCCAGGACTATGGACATAGATATCATTATCATCCACAGCATGCCCTCCATGATCTCCTTTCCCGCAGCCAGGATGATCTGCGGCCCGTGCCCGGAGGGGTAGGATGCATTGATAGCATAAATCCCGGCCTCATCTACTTTGAAGGCCATTATCGCCCGGCCAGACCGCCCTCCAAGGGAGTAGGTGAGGCTGGCTGCAGGGGGATAGGTCCGGAGCCTTCTGCCGGAGGCCTTCTCCACTACTGCGATCTCAAGTCCCGGGATCTGCTCCGCAGTCCGGTAAAAGCGGCCGTCGAAGTAGCTCTCGTTCTCATAAAATATGATATACTCGCCCGGTTCATCGAGATCCAGCTCTACTTCCCCCGGAGCTGCCATCTGAGTCAATCCCGCCAATGAGCCCGATATTCCTGAGGATAGATACCAGGCGAATGTGCCAAAACCGGCAATTACAATCGCCAGGGCGAGGCCGTAGCGCCAAATGCCGGGAGATACACCCTCTTCACTCATGACCAAACACCCTCCAGGATCTGAAATTCTCAGGAATCTGGAATACAATAAAAATCATCTTGAGAGCCCAGAATGGACCCTCAGGAGACATCTTCAGGAAGCACCCATCCGGAAATCGATGAACAACCCCGCCAATTTTCCTCTATCAAAGCATCCATAGACAGGATAGCAGCCCGGTCCGGGATTGAGCTTGAGGCTGTTTCCTTCATCAGAGGCGATGATCAATCCGCTTGCAGTATTCAAGTATCCCATCAACTGGCAACTGGCAATGGGATGCTTGACGCAGCTTATCGGTCTGAAATCCGCCCTGGAACCGTATTTGAACAGATCCGAGGTGAAGGGCTCTCCGCCGACCCATGGGCCACCAATGCCCTTGTTGAACAGATTTTCTGCCCCCTTCTCCCCTGGTCGGTACTCGACCTCTCCTGCTGAACTGGCAATCGCGATCAGAGATGATGCCGCCAACAGCACAGTCAGAACTGCCATTACATATTTTCTCATTGCATTCACCATCAAGGATTATTTTTAAAGATAATTATGCGCCAGGTATTTAAATTTCTTCCGGCGGATCCTATTTTGCAGGAGGATTTACGAATCAAGCAGCTATAGCGATTGCGGCCTATCTGCTGACCATTTTCCTCATAGGAACCTGGCGGCATCGACTGAGGGGCCTGGTGGACTTCCATCTCGCAGGCAGAAGTCAGGGGATCATGGCCCTCACAGGCACCTTCTGCGCAACCATACTGGGAGCATCCACCACCATCGGCATGGCAGGGCTGGGCTACAGCCAGGGTCTTACCGGATCCTGGTGGATGCTATCGGGCACTATTGGCATGCTCATCCTCTCTCTCTTTCTTGCTGAGAGGATAAGATCCACTGGGTGCAGCACCCTTCCCCAGCTCGTCGGCTCGTTCTATGGAGAGAGGGCTCAAGCCTCAGCCTCCCTCCTCATCGCCATCTCCTGGGTTGGGGTGATAGCAGTGCAGATCATAGCCTCGGGAAATATCCTCTTTGCCGTCTTCGGCGGGGATATCAACTATTACATGGCCATCTCCAGCATGGTATTTGTCCTCTATACCGCATACGGGGGAAGGATCTCTGTTATAAGGACAGATCTATTTCAGTTGCTCATAATAACATCTGGACTGGTGATCCTGTTCTGGAGAGCCTTCAGCACCGTTGGAGCCGGGCCTCTCACCGGGCAGAGCTTTCCCCTGTCTGCTGAAATGGATTTCTGGAAAGTGATATCCATGATCCTGGTGGTGGGCTCTGCCTATCTGATCGGCCCCGATATGTACTCGATCATCTTCTCCTCCCGCAGCGCAAGAGGGGCGAAGCTCTCGGCATTCATGACGGCAATAATCCTGATTCCTCTGGCATTTCTCATCACCTCTCTGGGCATCTTCTCCCGCCATCTCTATCCTGCGATATCCCCCGAGCAGGCAGTGCCCTCCTTGATGACTGGGCTGCTCTCGCCAGCGGTTGAGGGGCTGGTGGCTGCCGCCCTGCTTGCCGCCTTTATGTCCTCGGCAGACACCTGTCTTATGACCTCCACCACCATCCTGACCTTCGACATATACGGGAAAATACGGCAGAGAGCACGTCGGGAGAGCAATCCCAAGGACGATCAGGATCATATGATGAAGGCCTCGAGAGTTGCAGTGATCATCGCTGGGGCCTCTGCGCTCACTCTTGCCGTCTTCATCCCCAACATCATCAAGGCGCTGCTCATAGCCTATACCGTCTTCACCAGCGGCCTATTCATACCTATTATCGCTGGATTCTACAGAAAAAAACTCGGCCTGACCTCCACTGGAGCCCTATGGGCGATAGCAGGAGGGGGGTCAACTGCCATCCTCCTGGGACAGAGCTATCCCCTCCTGGGCATGGCGGTCTCTGCAGCTTTGCTCTTTGCAGTGAGCTGGCAGAAGAGGTTGCCCCTTTGAAGGATAACAGAATTGAGGCCAGGCTCTGCAGCGCCCTCAACTAAATTGCATCGCTCTCCGTCATGCAGCCGGCCTGTATCCCCTGGGCTCATCCAGGACCGCGATGGTGGCAATTGCGTGCTTGAAGACCAGCAGCTCCCCTTTTGCAGTCTGGAGCAGGATCTCATAGGAGTTGAATGACTCTATGGTTCCCGTGACTGGCTGGCCGCCTGAGGTGAGGCGGACCATCACCCTCTTGCCCTTCAGCTTGGGAATGAATTGCGGCAATGATTGCTTCCCTGTGGGTCTCTCTTCTTCAGACATGTCTCCTCCCCCGATCATAATACGTCTCTGTCCGCCTGGCTTTATGCATGATTTGCACTGCATCCTCCCCGATCCTGAGCCTTGAAGCCCCCGGACATGAGATTGAGGCTTCAACCCCTTCAGCCAGGCCCAAATAAATTTTCATTCATGAGATTATCAACCTTACGCCGTGACTTGAAGCACCGGTGATGCAAAAGGAGCAACAGCAATTTAATCCAGGCCGGATAAGAGCCTTAAGGGATGTGGATATGAAAAAAAAGCTGGCCTCATTGATCTGCATGGGCCTTATCATCCTCCTCCTGCAACCATCTTCATCTTTCCTGGATGTGGGGGGGGATTTTGGCCTCTCTTGGCTGGAAGAGCATAGCACAAAGCCGGTTGTTGAAGAGGTTCATGATAACCTCTGGAAATGGGGGGGCGCACCAAAGGGCTTTAAGATCTACAATGGCACCGTCTACCCGCCCGGGCAGGCACCGCTATGGTATTATCCAGGTTATGCCTCCAGCAGCACTCCTATCATCATCAATAGCTCTGCTGTAGGCGGGCAGCCCCAGGAGTATGCCTCTCTGGATCCCTGGCTGACTGCCCAGCTCACCGGCCGTCCAGTGGCTCTGTACAGTCTCTGAGCCCGCAGGGTCTTGCTTTGCTGGGGAGCAGAAAGCCCATTAAGCCGGCCCGGAATGAAAATGGATGAGAGACTGAGGCTGCACTAGTGGTGCCAGCCTCGTCTCCATTTTATTCTGCTCTGAAGTGCCCTATTTTCAGTGCCCTATTTCAGGATCTCTCTCTTGAAGGCCTCAAAGCCGATCTCCTCTATGAAATCGCCCAAACGCTGCTTCTTGGCGTGATCTTTGTAGAAGTTGACGATCTTATCGATCAGGGCGAAGGCCTCATCATCGGATAGATTCTCTGCCAGCATCGTCCCCAGCCTCGGCCTCACCCCGCTGCTTCCGCCCACCAACAGCCTCCATCCCCTGGCAGTGCCAATCAGGCCGACATCCTTCACCGCCGGCTCGGCACAGGAGTTGGCGCATCCTGATACCCCCATCTTGAACTTCCAGGGAAGCTCCATTCCATGATACTTCTCGTCCAGCTTCAGCCCTACGCCCACAGCATCCTGCTGGCCGCGCTTGCAAAAGGTGGTTCCAGGACAGATCTTTATGCTGCGAACACACAGGCCTATGGCCGCCCCGGCCTTCATGCCCAGGTCTGCCCAGGCATTATCGATATCCTTCTCCTCGATACCCACGATGGCGATCCTCTGGGCGGATGTTATCTTCAAGGCCTTGGCATGATACTTCTCTGCCACATCGGCGATCCTTCGAAGGCCAGCGGGATCGATTATGCCGCCTGCAATATGGGGGGCGATGGCAAAGGTCTCTTTATCCCTTTGAATGATGGCGCCCTTTTCCAGAATGTCTTTGGTCATGCTCAACCACTCCTGCATCAAACCGATTTGAATTGGATTTGCTTGTCAGGTAAATGGGTTGAGGCTCCCCGGCAAAAAGCTTTTCCTATTAAAAGAGCTTTTTTCAAGATCAGGAGAATATTTCGATTATGGCTTTCAGGATAGCTGAAGAGGAGCTCAATTTAGAACCATTGAGACTCAATTCCTCATCAGCATCTCTTTCCGGGCATCATGCATGTGCCTTTGTCTGCAAAGAGGTCCCGCTGGACCTGCTCTTGCGATGGCGCGAGCGCCTTCCTACATATTCATCGCTCTTAACCCACTCACCAGTCTCTTCATCCTTCTCATACTGCTCTTTTACAGCCAGCCAGGCTGATTTGTGAGATGCCCTATCGCGGATCGCCTCTTCTTCTGATTCCAGCTCCTCCCAGCAGCTATTGAAGGCCTTCATGTATATGGTCTTGGCCCGGTTGGGCAGATTTCGGACGCTCCTGGGCAGCTCGCTTATATTCTCGTATGGCATCTAATACACCTCCTGTATGTGTTTAGGTCGTGACGGCCCTCCTATTAATAACAGCCTGGTTAAAAGGTTTTGGGCTGACCTGGATCATGGGAGAGTCCCAAAACCTCTGCAATTTCCCTTCACTTTCTCATGGATGCTTTGACCTCTTTCAGCTTTGCCATGGCCGCTTCCCGGTCTGCCTTGGCCTTATCCTGGCGGGATAGAGCTGGAGTTGCCGATGCCAGTGCTGGGGCTGCTGGCTGTTCTGCCGCCTTATCTGTATCTGTGCCGGCAGAAAGGTCTGCAGCATTCGCCCCATCCATTGCAGCATCAGTGGCGTTTGCAGCCTCAGCAGCAATAGCTGCGGCCTGATCGGCTGCTGCTGTGGCATCAGCGCAGTAGCCGGGCGGGATTGGGGTCATGCTCTCATCTACGATTATATTCATGTTCCGCAGGAAATCGTATATCGTATCCTCATCGATGTTGGCGTCCATCACTATCAATGCTGCCGTCTGGTTGGTGGGCTGGTAGGCGGCGAATAGGGATCCCCCCAGGATGCCCCCGATAACAGGCCGGTCATCGATATATAACTCGGATTGACTGTAATTGGCCAGCTGTATGTTTGCATCAACAGTGGCGAGCAAGGATATCAATCCCTCTGCATCAAGGAGGCTTGCAGGAGGCTGACAGGGATACAGCAGAAAGATATCTATTCGGCTGCCATTCAGGAGGATGGATGTCTTAATATCCCTGCCGCCAGTATAATTCAGAATCTTCTGTTCGTACGGCTCGACATCAAATGCAGAAGGCACGACAGTGTCGAGTTCTGCATAGGTATTCATCTTGTCGCCAAGGGGCATCATCAAATGGGTATAACCCTTCTCCTGAGCAGCGGCAAGATTCGCTATCAGAAGGACGAGAACGATGCACAGAGAGATCAATAGCCGTGCAACTGCTGGCCTGCATGCCAGAATCGTCAATTTCATTCACTCCACCTCATTGCTATTTCCCGATTTTTATCTCCTTTCGACTAATCCGGGTTTATCAGGATCAGTTTATAACTCTCTAACTATATAGGGTTTTCCTAATTTATTTTTCAGAGTACAAATGATCTGGCTTCAGCCTTCATCGAGGATGCAGCAGACTGCGATATTGTAATATACCAGAAATTGGATACTAAACAGTATTAAGATCATTGATGGTGTGCTCGGAGGGATTGAAAGTACTGGCTCTCTCCCTTCGATCCTGAGACGAGAAGATATGGAGAGTGATAGAGTTTGAGATCAAACATAAGGATAATCTCTCTTGCTGCTGCATTGATGATCCTGGCCTTCAGCGCGATGGCATCAGTGGTCATAAATGAGATGGAACTGAACCCTCCGAAGGGAGGAGCCGAATGGATCGAGCTTTATAATTCTGGAAATGAGAGCGTGGACATCAGCGGCTGGACGGCCACCATCACCGATGGCAGCTGGAGAGGCGAGCTATCAGCCGTTCCCGAGGGGACAATCCTCCCCGCTGGCGGATTCTATGTCATGGATGGCCAGAAATCATGGAACCATACCAATGGCGGATATGCTACCCTCTTCACGGCATCCGGCGAGGAGGTGGACAGGACTGCCTTCCGGGTGGACAGCCTGGGAAATGACTTCACCTTTGGCAGGCATCCAGACGGATATGATACGAACACAGATAGCGATTGGGGCCTGGCGGCTGGAACCCGTGGGTCCTCCAATATCCTCTAAGGCTGCTGAATAGACTCCTGGTTAAGAGATCATGGGATTCAGGATGTACTGGAGATGAGACCGGATATGAGTATAGCAGCCAAAGGCGGCTTTAGAGTGCTCCTTCTCTTTTTCTGCCTGATGGCCCTCTCAATTACTGGGATATGTGATGTGGTCATCAATGAGATAGAATTGAGCGCGCCGAATAATGAATCGATGTGGATAGAGCTTTACAATACCGGGGCGGATCCCGTGGACCTGACCGGCTGGATGGTCAAGGTCGAGGATGAGGCCTGGATGGTCACCATTCCCCTCAGTGGCATCATCGATCCCCTGGGCTTCAAGGTGGCAGAGGGCAAGAAGAGCTGGGCGACAACAGGCAACGGCACAGTCTCCCTTTTCAATGCTCAGGGTGAGACGATGGATAGGGCATCCCATCTGATTGACCATAGCCGAAATCACTTCACCTATGGCCGGATCCCTGATGGCAAGAGGACCGGAACCAGTGCTGATTGGGCGCTGCTCAGAGCGAGCAGAGGCATGCCCAATGGCAGAGAGCTGCAGGTTGGCTAGGCTGGATTGCGAAAAGGCAGGCCGGCATTCCGAAGGGATGGATTGGCATTCTGAAGAGGATTCTGAAGAGGGATGGATTGCCACTCTGAAGGGGGATGGGAGGGATCTTATGAGCAGGAACCCCTTTTTATCCCGGTTTTTTATCCTTACGCCCACCGATCGATGAGATCGTCAACTCTGCCCATATGAGGCTCATTCTATCAACAGGGTATAGGCGACATCTCTCTTGAAGATCCTGGTATGCTCGCTTACGTTGATGATATTGCCCTGAATGTCCCTTTGGGATACAGTTATGGTATGGGTCTTATCCCCGCTCACAGTGAAGCTGGCAATGCCATCAATGGAGCCGTCGCCTATATCGCTGCTGTAGAAGACTCCATCCAAATAAACATCATATCCCCTCACCCTCTCGCTTCTCACTGTCACCTTGGCCTTGCCAATGGGGACGAGGGAGAGGTCCAGTGGTGAGGTGGTGGCTGTATCGGCTCTCGACACCACATCCAGGATCAGGGAATTTCCCGGCTCATTTTTCTGCGCAGCCATCATGAAGTGCCTTCCCTCCTCCTCAATCCTCAGCCTGAGGAGATGGTATCCCTCCAGGAGCTTGAAGTTCCAGTGATCCTGTGCGCCGCTGGCATAGGATATGAGATAAAGGTCCACATTGCCGTATCTGGGCATATAGAGGATGACATCCACCTCCTCCCCCCGGGCCGCTTCCAGGTAATGGCTCCACTGTGTGCCTTTTCTAATCCAAAGCTGGCAGGAGAACTGGCAGGGGAGGTACTCTGAGAGGTTCAGAACATGCCCCCCAATATACAGCGATGGTGTCTCTGCCCCGCTCAGGTTGAAGGCCAGGGGCAGGGAGAGCGTCGTGGCCTTTGTCCCGTCTTCCTCCGCCAGCTCCCCATCCCAGGGGGTCTCTGTCCAGCTATGCTTTGAGGTGGGCAGGGCCAAGGTGGCCGCCGTCAGCAGCAGGAGGGCTGCCAGTATTCCCACCATCCCTCTATAGAGCAAGGGCACTGAATCAAGAGCTGTGCATCTCATGATAGGGAGTCGTTCATCTTTGTTCTAGAGCCTGCCGGCAGAGCAGGCTTGAGCCATGCTCTCCGGCTGAGATCGAAAACTATATATCTAGGCAATTGTCTATATAGATTACGGCGAAAGCCGATAAGAGTTTTCTCCCTCCTTTGCCCTATAGGCTTTCCCTCTCTCCTATTCTCTTCTGCAATCCCTTCCTCTTTAGCTGTTACTGTTTAACTCCAACTGTGCAGTCCCTACTGTGCAGTCCCTGCTGTGCAGTCCCTGCTGTGTAGTCCCAACTGTGTAGTCCTACTGTGTAGTCCCTACTGTGTAGTCCCTACTGTATAGTCCCTACTGTATAGTCCCTACCGACAACTATAAGTATTAATCATACGTATATGAAAGAGCCGCGTTCTGCACTGAGAACGGGAACAGAATTGCCGACAAAACTCTCGGAAAAGAAGAAATCGATAGACGTATCCCACCGTAGATACGCCACGATTCTAAATACCTGAGAGGTGCCTCCTATGTGGCAGTTGGTAACGCAGAAAGGACTGGATAGCTCTATAAGGCCAAAAAAGATACACGCCGTAACGGGCGCAGTATTGCCTTAATCCAGCCGATCTGAGGTTCTCGCCGGGGTGCGGGACACGGCACAAAGCCATCAGGCGAAGCCAGCAGCAGGCCCTGCATCTGGCGGTGCTATGGGTTCCTGTAAAAGGGACGCTGTGTGAGATTCCAGTGCTCTGTTTGCATCTGCCCTGGCTTTGAGTCGGGGATCTGGCGGGATCAGACCAGCCACTGAAGTGGATTGGTTCCTCTGCGGAGGGCGCTGTGGCCAGTGTTGATTCCGCTGTGACTCGATTGAGCTGTTTTCAGATCTTTATCTCTCAGACTCTCATCCCCCAGATCCTTATCCTTCAGATCTTTATCCCTATGTTCTTCATCCTTTTGTTAACCATCGAAACGGTTAAGGTCTATCCGGCGCAAATTGGCCCGCATGAAGTTCGCATTCTTTCCCGCAGTGGACCTGCGAGGCGGCAAGTGCGTCCAATTGGTGGGGGGAGTTCCGGGAACAGAGGTTGTGGCCCTGGACAACCCGCTCGCCCAGGCAGAGCGCTGGATTGGGGAAGGGGCCGATCACCTGCACATCATCGACCTGGACGGGGCCATCCAGGGCAAGAGGGTGAACGCCCCCATCCTCGCCCAGATCGTCAAGGAGCTGGACGTCTTTATTCAGGTGGGGGGAGGCATCCGCTCGGAAGAGGACGCCAGAGAGCTCCTCAGCCTGGGCGTGGACCGGGCGATACTGGGCACTGCGGCCCTTAAAGAGCCCGATATGATCCTCCGCCTGGGAGAAGAGCATGGAGGGGAGAGGATCATGGTGGCCCTGGATGTGAGGAGAGGGGATGTGACCACGGAGGGCTGGCAGAGGAGCGTGGGCAGGAGGGCGGTGGAGCTGGGCAGAATCTTCGAGGAGAAGGGCGCAGGCTCCATCCTCTTCACAAACATCGATGTGGAGGGCAGGGAGGGAGGAATCGATATCCAGCCCGTAAGAGAGCTGGTGGCAGCCCTAAGAATACCGGTTATCGCTGCCGGCGGAGTCACCACCGAGGAGGATGTCCTGGCCCTCAGGGATGCCGGTGCGGCGGGAGCTGTGGCAGGAGCTGCCATTTACACCGGAAAGCTGAGCGTCTCCCGCACCCTGCAGGCTCTGCGAGGATAGGTGATCTCAATGGCTAAGAGGAAGGGAAAAGGCAAGGGATTGTACAGAGATTGCCGGGCCCGGGCGGCAATTGACCTGGAGGGATCGGGGAGAGCTGAAGCTGCCTCAGGATCTGGGTTTCTTGATCATATGCTCACCAGCCTGGCCCGCACGGCCAATATGGACCTGATGGCTGAGGCAGAGGAGGGCTTCTGGAGGGTCCAGGCTCTGGGAGAGGCCATCGGCCTGGCCCTGGATGATGCCCTGGGGGACAGAAGCGGAATATGCCGTTATGGCTCGGCCTCCGTCCCCATGGACGAGGCGCTGGCGGATGTGGCCCTGGACTTCAGCGGCCGGCCCTATCTGATCCTCTCAGGGGAGTTTCGGGGAGAGAGGATAGGCGACTTCGAGGTGCTGCTCCTCGGGCCATTCCTTGAAGCCCTCTCCACTGCAGCCAGGCTGACAGTCCATATCCGCTTCTACGGGAAAAACGACCACCACAAGATGGAGTGCATCTTCAAGGCCCTGGGGCTGGCCCTGCGCCAGGCGGCGGCGGAGGGAGAGAGGGGCATCCTCAGCACCAAAGGGGTGATCTGAGGGGCAGATCAAGGCGGATCTGGGTAGGTCGGAGGCAAATCTGAGGCAAATCTGAGGCCAGATAGAGATCAAAATAGCTTCTCTATCTCTTTCAGATCGATTCTGGCAGTGGAGTCCAGGCTGAGGGGGGTTAAGGATACCAGCTTGTCCTGATAGATGGTCTGCACATCAGTCCCCTCCTCATCGCAGCATATCAGCTCTCCATCTATCCAGTAATAAGGCCGCCCGCGCGGGTCGAAGCGCTCCTGCACTGCCGTCTTGAAGATCTTCTTTGCCAGACGGGTCACCTTTATTTCCGTCTCCTCGCTGGCCCCGACAGGGACATTCAGGTTCAGAAGATCCACGCCCTCCGGAAGACCGTGCTCTAAGACCCGGGTCGCTATCCGGCGCAGAAATAGAGCTGCCACATCAAAGCTGTGCTTGGCCCCATGATGCATATCGAACTTGTCGCCCTGATCAACGGCCTGGATCGAGGCCGCAATGGCGGGAATACCGTAGCTGGCAGCCTCCAGAGCCGCTCCTATGGTCCCGCTCGTGGTAACAGTATCGGTGCTGATGTTCTCTCCCACATTTATTCCTGAGATGACCAGATCAGGCATCTCCTTAAGGATGGCGAAGATGCCGATGATGACTGAATCCACCGGCGTTCCAGTGACTGCATAGGCTTTAAAGCCGTTCAGGTTCACCTCGGCATAGCGCAGGGGCTCAAAGACGGATATAGATCTACCCACGCCGCTCTTCTGCCCGGAGGGCGCAGCTACTGTCACCTCCCCCAGGCCCCGAACGCTCTTTGCCGCCGCCTCGAGGCCGGAGGCATAAACGCCATCATCGTTGCTGACCAGTATGCGATGCATCGCTTGGGCCTTGAGCATCCTACCGGTATTAAACTATCCCCCGAGCCGGATAACCGCTATATGCCAAAGCATACGATTATATCCGCCCGGATCCATTGCCAGATAATTCATGCCTGTGCTAAGCATCGTGGTCTGCAGGATGCTGGAGGACGAGCTAGCCCACATACTATCCGCCGATGAGGAGACTCGAGAGCTCATCTTGGTGGATGGTATCGAAAGCATAAGACTGTCGGAGAAGCTGAAGTCTCTGGGCCGGCCCCACATCCTCCTCAGCCGGCCTCAGATCGCTGGAGACCTGGAGCAGAAGAGCAGAATCAGCAACCATCAACAGGGGCTCTTTTCCCGCTTGATGGCCAGCCTCCGCCCCCCTCCCCGAGGAAAATCCAATTTGGTGGTGGTAGTAAGCCCTCTTCGCATCGGCCTGCATGTCAGCCTGGAGAGGCTCCAGTCCGCTGTTTATAAAGAAATCCGGCAATTAGCAGCGTTCTCAAACGGAGTTCTGCTATTCTACGGAAGGTGCGGAGGCTCTCTTGCCGATGCAAAGGAGGATCTCTTCGACCTTCCCTGCCCCCTCTACTTCCTCGGCGATGAGCAGGGGGAGAGGATCGACGACTGCATTGCTGCCGCCCTGGGAGGAAACGAGATCTACAGCCGGACTCTGGCCGAGCACCAGGACGTGGCCCTCTTCATGACACCGATGTGGGCTGCCAACTGGAAAGCCATGGGACAGGAGGAGTCGGGCAGCAGCAGAAAAGGAGATATGCAGTCGATGCTGAAGAGAAGCGGCCTGACCAAGGTGGCCAGGATTGATACCGGCCTTGCTCTTGAGAAGGGCTTTGATGAGAATGTCGAAGACTTTGCCAGGCAGTTTGGTTTGAAGAAGATCCAGCTTGAGGGAGGAACGAGGGTAGCAGAGAGGAGCTACCAGCAGACTAAGAGGCAATTGATGAAGTGCTGGGCGATGCACGGAGATCAAGATCCTTCATGCCGGAGCTAAATTTCTGCGCAGGATAAATATCACGTCCCGACCGGGATTCGAACCCGGGTTGAAGGCTCTCTGCGCGAAGAATGCACCGCAGGCCTCCGGGATATCCACTACCCCATCGGGACAAGAACAGCCTTCATGGAATGCTTCAGGTTATTAAGCCTATTGGCATGAGGCCCTGGTCTGCGCCGTCCTGATGGCGCGCAGAAAGTCGATCTTGCGAAACTCCGGCCAGAAGGGAGCACAAAAATAGGCAGCACATTCATTGCCATTGGCCTGCCAGGGAAGGAAGTTTGAGGTGCGAAAATCCCCCGCCGTCCTGATGATCAGATCCACCTTGGGAACGGGAGTGCCATCCTGGGGATAAAGATGCTGAGCGATGAGAGATTCATCAATATCCCTGGCTCTGACCTTTCCCTCCATCACCAGGCGGGCCAGGGAGCATGCAGCATCCACCAGCTCCCTCTGGCCGCCATAGGCCAGGGCCACATTCAGATACATCCTGCTGTAATTCCTGGTGGCCTCTTCAGTCAGCCGGATCTCCTCCCGCAGGTCCTCGGGCAGCATCTCCAGACGGCCTATGGCCCGCACTCGAACTCTGTTGTTATGAGTCTTCTTCGATCTTCTGAGATCATTGAACTTCTCTTTTATCAGATCAAACAGATAGCCTTTCTCTGATTCATCCCGGCTGAAGTTCTCTGTAGAAAAAGCATAAAGAGTAAGATGGCGCACACCCAATTCCAGGCACCAGTCCGACACCCTCTCCGAGGTCTCAGCGCCAAGGCTATGACCGAGAAATTGCGATAGCCCCTTCCTCCTGGCATATCTGCGGTTCCCATCCTGGATTATCGCCACATGCTCCACCGGCGCCCCGGCCAAAACCTGAGCCTTGAGCATCCTTTCATATAGCAGATAAACAGGATTTCTGGTAGTCGAACTCATTCAGTTAATTAATCTCGCGAATTACTATTTAAATAATTCCTTGCCTGAGCTCAATGGCCGGCGGGGCCATTCTTCTCCAGGGGCAAAATACTAATATCTGATGCCTCACTTCCTTATTCCCAGGGCCCGTGGTCTAGCTGGTTATGACATCGCCTTCACACGGCGGGGATCACGCGTTCGAATCGCGTCGGGCCCATTTCGGAACTGGATCGACACAAGCTTTAACTATTCAAGCGCCATTTTCGACTGAAGGTGTGGGATGTTGCTCTATAATTATTATTTGAGGTGATAAGCTGTATAATAGTGATCATGGTGGGGAGGAAGGAGCGGTAATAACCAGGGTCCGCCTCCCTCGTAAACAGGATAGGGAGATATTCGGTCATGTAGAAAGCCTTCTTGGCTCCAATCGCATAAAGGTCAGAGGCATAGACGGCGTAACCAGGATGGCCCGCATACCGGGAAAGATGAAGAAGAGGATCTGGATCCGAGAGGGCGACGTGGTCATAATCATCCCCTGGGAGTTTCAGAATGAGAAGGCCGATGTTGTCTGGAGATACACCGGCCCCCAGGTGGACTGGCTGCAACGCAAAGGTTTTCTGAAGGGCTCTTCATAGGCCGGATAGACAGATCATGAGCAGGCGCAGCAAGGATGAGGATTTTGATACCCGCATTGATGCCCTTCGCACCAGGATCAAGGACTCTGACGATCTGAATGTCGAGGATGCAGTCTTTGACAAGCGCACCCTGATGGACCTGTACAGCCTGGCCAGCAAGGGGGTCATAGATGCCCTGGGAGGCTCCGTCTGCACTGGAAAAGAGGCGAACATATTCGCAGCACTCTCGGGGGAGAGGGTCCTTGCCCTCAAGATCTATCGCATTTCTACCAGCAACTTCAATGTGATGCAGGACTACCTGCATGGCGATCCCAGATTTAGCAGCGTCAAGGGCACGAAAAGGGCCATCGTCGCCGCCTGGACCCGTAAGGAGTACCGCAATCTCCTGCGGGCGGAGCAGGTCGGCGTGAGGGTGCCCCACCCATTCGCCATGAGAGAGAATATTCTGGTGATGGAGATGATAGGCCAGGAAGATGCTGCCGCACCACCCCTGAAGGATGTGGAACTGGACGCAGCAGAGGCCGGGCGCATATACCAGAAGATCATTGAATATATATCCCTGCTTTATAATCAGGCCGGCCTGGTCCATGCCGACCTGAGCGAGTTCAATATCCTCTATGACCGGGGCGAGCCGGTGATAATCGATATGGGGCAGTCAGTCACCCTGGACCATCCCCAGTCTAAAAGGTTCCTGGAGCGCGACATCTCCAATATCGCCAATTACTTCCAGAAAAAGTATTCGATCGGCTCAACTGAGGAGATCTGGGACAGGATTCAGCAGGATGGAGAACTTAAAAATCGAGGCTTTAAAATAAATCCTAAAAGGTAGCACCAAAAAGCAGCAATAATAAGCAGCAGATCAAAATGAAGGAGGCTGACAATGGATATTAAGATCCCAGAAGAAAGGATAGGAGTTCTGGTGGGCCCCAGCGGCTCCACCAAGCACTTCATAGAAGAGAAGACACAGACCTCTCTGGAGATAGATAGCGAGACGGGCACGATCTCAGTCACATCAGCAGAAGATCCATTGCAGGTATTGAGGGTCGTGGACCTGATAAAGGCCATTGGCAGGGGATTCTCACCGGAGAGGGCACTGGTGATCCTGGACGACGAGATGCTGATGCTCGATGTGCTCGATATATCCAAGGTGGCCGGCACCAGGAGCGATATGGAGCGGTTGAAGGGGCGGATCATCGGCAAGGATGGAAGGTCGCGGGTGATGATGGAGCAGCTCTCAGGCACCAAGGTCTCAGTCTACGGCAAGACGGTGGCCATCCTGGGCTATCCCGCTCAGATCAGGGTGGCCCGGACGGCGATAGAGATGCTCCTGGATGGTGCTCCGCATGGCAATGTCTACAGCTTCCTGGAGAGGAAGCATGAGGAGCTGGCCAAAGAGGAACTGAAAGAGCAGGGCATACTCTAGGGCCCGCTCGGATCGATCTGATTGAGGCTGGGGTTTTGAGCTTCGAGTTACAGCTAGAATTCGCCGATTGGCTGCTCATTGCAGCGGCATTGATCGGCCTGTATTCCATTCTCCTTCTGCCCTTGAGGGACAGCGAGGAATGGAAGAAGAGAGGAGTGACTGTGGGAGGGATATCCGGTGTACCTCTCCTCATATTCATGCGCACGACCAGGGGCTTGAAGCTGCTGGATAGGCTCAGCCGCCCCAGGAGATTCTGGAGGGTTGTGGTCTCATTGGGAATCCCCCTGGTGATCTTGAGCATGGCCTATTTCCTGATATTGGTCCTGCTGATGACATATCTGATGATCCTCTCTCCCCCTGAGCCCAGCAGCTACAACGCTCCCAGAAATATCCTGCTCATTCCCGGACTGAACGAGTACATCCCCTTCTTCTGGGGCTGGATCGCTCTTTTCATCACCATGCTGGTGCATGAGTTCGCTCATGGCATTCTCTCCCGGGCGGAAGGGGTCAGGGTCCGGTCCATGGGCATTGTCACTCTGTTCGTTGCCCCGATAGCCGCTTTTGTGGAGCCGGACGATGAAGATCTCTTCGGGGCCAAGAATAAGCCTCCTTTGGTGAGTAAGGCCGCCCGGATCAGGATCCTCTCTGCCGGAGTCATAGCCAACTTCCTGGTGGCCGCCCTGGCCATGGCCCTCTTCTTTGGACCGGTTCTGGGCTCCATCTCCCCCGTGGACCGGCTGATTGTGGTTAGCGTTCAGGAGGGCTCAATAGCAGAGGAGGCAGGCTTTGAGAGCGGCATGGCCCTGCTCCAGGTGAACGGAGTGAATTCGATAAAGATCGAGGAGCTTTACAGCAGACTGAGAAACGCCGGGGCAGAGATGGAGGTCATGCACAACGGCCAGAAGGAGACCCTCCTCCTTCCCGGCCAGGCGGCGAGGGGAATCATGGTCGCCTCTGTCTTCCCCAACTCGCCTGCTGATGCTGTCGGACTTCCTGCGGGAAGCGTCATCTCCAGAATCGATGGCAGAGAGGTGGAGGATGTTGAAAGCTTCCGGGGTCAGATGAACCTCACCCGCCCCGGCCAGATCATCACCATCACCACTGGAGATGGCAAGAGCTATCAGGTTAACCTCACCTCTGCCGGCGGCCTGGAGGGGGACGGGCAGCAGGTGGAGCCGGATACAGCAAGCTCGGGCTTCATAGGCATTGGCATATCCGGAAATGCTATCTACTCCGGCGGAGCAGTATTCCAGGAAGCCCCCGCCAGCCAGTTTCTCCAGGTCCTGAAGAGCATACCAGAGAGGGGCATAGAGGGTTTCACCTACATGCTCAGCCTGCCCTTCTCCGGAATTCCAGGCTTCACCCAGAAGGGGTTTCCGGGTTTCAGCGGCTGGCTGACTGCAGTCTATCAGCCGACTGGATGGGCTGAGCCCCTGGGCGAGAGGTTCTTCTGGATAGCCAACCTCCTGCTCTGGATAGGCTGGATCAACCTTTATGCAGGCCTCTTCAACTGTCTTCCAGCCGGTCCCCTGGATGGCGGCCATATCTTCAGGGATATGGTTCAGACCGCTTTTGAGCGGCTGGTGCCGCCAGAGGAGGCGGAGAGGCTCACCAGAACTGCTGTCGCCGTCTTCACCTGGGTGATCCTGACCAGCCTGCTGATAAGCATCATTGCGCCGTTCACCCACAATCTATCGATCTGATGGCCGGGGCCAGGAGAGCCTGACGCCCCTCTTGGAGGGGGCTGGCAGCTCCTTTTGGCTCCTGCCTGTCCCTCTTGTCAACCCCTCTTATCCAATCTCTATATCCTTCGCTTCGATACGACAGTTTTAAACCCATTCAGAAATGAGAGGTTGCCAGGCAGGTTCATCCCATGAAAATATCCTCTACCTACTCCGTCCGCCATCTTGCGGCATTCGCCCTGCTGATGGCCCTGGCCACAACAGCTCAGTCCATAGAGATCTCCAGCCTCTACTCCAATACCGACTCTGCCGATATCACCCTGGCAGGGGAGGGGGAAGGACTTCTGCAGATGGATCTGATCCAGGAGAACAGGGTTCTAAGTACGAAGAGACTGGATGTCGATGCTCCTGGCACCTATATCGTCCGCTGGCCGGGTCTCGATTTGGATAAGGGAAGCTATTCTGCCTGTGCCACACTGCGGCATGATGGGACAAAGAGCAATAGCAAGAGCGATGAGGACGGGATTGAGGACAGGCCGTCTCCCTCCCGGAGGTGCTATCGCTTTTATTACGGTGGGGTCGAGCCGGTCAGGTTTGATGTACGCGATCTTTGTGCCGACTCCCGCGGCCTCCATATGGCGATAAGCGCCCGCGATCCGACCATCGTGGACATCTACTATATGCTGGTCCAGGGAGATCGGGCCCTCTATGTAACCCAGGAGAGGGCAGTTCCCATCTCCGGAATCATGTCCGCAGCCATCCAGAAGGATTACGAGTGGAAGCCCATTCTGAAGAATGGCTTGACATATGAGGGCCGGGTCAAGATCGTTGAGCTGAATCACAATCAGACCAGGGCGTTTATGAGCCCCTTTGTGGCGGTTGAGGACGCGCGGATAACTGAGACCTATCAGGATGAGACCGGGGCCAGTGCTACTGTCATGGGCGAGTCGCGGGTTCCCTTTGAGGGATATCTCAGGTTCACCCTCTCCGAGGGAGGAGAGGTTCTCAATATCACTGAGAGAAAGACGCCTGTGCTTCTCTCCGGGGATGACGAGACTGTGGAGATCACCTGGAACTCCACCCTTGAGCCGGGGGTCTATGAGCTGCAAACCGCCTTGATTGGCCAGGATGGCGGCATCATGGACCTGCAGGAGAATATCATCGAGGCCAAACACATAGTAAGGAGAAGTCTCCCGGATGAGACCAAGAGCGCAGACCTTCCAGCCGGCCTCGCCGGAGTGGCAGTGCTGGCCGTAATCCTCCTCCGGAGGACTAAAGGCAGAACCAATTGAAGGATCGGAGGGGGCAAGATATGAAAAGTACCGTCTCCGGGCTGGTGATTGCTCTGGCCGTTCTGATGGCGATTGCATCCCTGACCTGGGCCGGAGAGGCACAGAGCAGCAGAGGGCATCCCGTTACTGCAACCACTAACTCAGCCATCGACTCAATCACTAATTCAACTGCTAACTCAACTGCTAACTCAACCACTAACTCAACCACTAACTCAACTGCTAACTCAACTGCTAACTCAACTGTTAATTTATCATCAAATGAGGCCGGCGACCTCTCCAGGGGGGATAAGGTCCTGCGCGCTGGAGGCAGGAGCGCCAGGAGTTCAATGGCTCTGGGAGAGAACAGCAGCAGCCGCAAAGCAGGAATCGAGGTCGGCCTGGAGCGAAGAGCGGAGTTCAACCTCAGCCAAAGACAAGGATCGGTATCGAAATTTGAGTTCAATTCCGATATCTATACCCCGCTCTTCAGGCAAAATCTGTACACCAGAACCAAGCCCTCATATCTGGCACCGGAGAATCTCTCCACCAGAGAGGTCTACAACCTCACCGGATATCCGGTGATCATGCTTCCCAACAGCATACCGGAGGGCGCAAGATCTTCAGGAAACCTGCCCGGGGCAAAAAAATAAAAATGAGGCCAGAGCACCCGGAAGGATGGCCTTCAGAGGTACTTTTGAATCTTTGCCATCAGTGAGGGCTTGGGATAAGCGCCCACAAGCTTGTCGATGAGCTTTCCGTTCTTGAAGACCATCAATGTAGGTATCGCCGAGATCCTGTACTTATTTGCAGTCTGAGGATTCTTATCCACATCCAGCTTGCCAAAGACCACCTTGCCCTTCATCTCCGCTGCTAGCTCCTCGATTATCGGAGCGATCATGCGACAGGGGCCGCACCACTCTGCCCAGCAGTCCAGGATGAGGAGCGGATACTGGCCGGCAGCAGCATCAACGCTCGAGTCTGTGACTATGATCGGCTTTCCAGGCAGCTCTATGGCTGGTTCATCGGGCTTATTCATCTCTCTCATCATCTTCTCCATTTTCCTTTTCTTTATCTCTTCCAGCTCGTCCAAGCTCAATCCTCCAAGCTTTCCATAGCATTGATGATCAGTGATTTGAAGTGATCCAGCTCCACTGGCATGATGGTGAAGGGAAGGTTGGTGAAATCGAAGAACTGCAAGAGCTCCTCCTCCCTCTCCTGAGCGTCCTTCAGTGTATCGATATACACCGACCCTTTAAATGAGCCCATCTGCAAGCGAGCGATCTCCGGGTTCCAGCCCAACCGGTTGAATATATCCCGCCAGGCATCAAGCCAGCCCGGGGAAAGATAGAAGAAGAGCCCCTCTCGCGCCTTATCTTCCATAGCCTTGCGGGTGATGAAGGCATCCACGCAGTTCTGGCAATCCAGTAGAGCAGCATGATAGGGTTTCAGGATCTCGTCCATCATGGGATGGCACTGGCCGTAAGCCACAATTGTTCCCTGGCTGCCATCTGACGAAGCCATCTTCAGCTCCTCATTCAGGGCTTCCTTCAGCTCATCGAAGTTGACATGCAGGCCTGGTCCCAAATAGCGTGTCTGGTGGGGGAATCCAAGATCGGCGCTCACCCTCTCGATCTCATCCTTGAAGATGCCACAGGCGATGATGGTGTACATAGCTGGAATATTTGTGGCAGCTATAGGATATATCTGTGATCCTCGATATTTGATTCCTGAGCCCTCTCTTAATATCGATCTATTCGCCGATTATCCTGCTTGCTTATTTGAGCATTTTTATAATCCAATCGCTCATGCATCTAATCGCTCATGCATCCAATCTCTCATGCATCCAATCTCTCATGCATCCAATCTCTCATGCATCCAATCTCTCATGCATCCAATCTCTCATGCATCCAATCGCTCATGCATCTAATCACTCATGCATCCATTAATCCATGTATCCCCATATCCACATATCTATTTACTCAAATATCTATATACTAATTTGTCTGAATGCGTATCTATTTATCTACTCATAATCCTTATCTAGGATAACTGACAAATTCTATGCTGGAGTTCCTTGCAGAAGACGTTCTCTGATTATGAGCCTCATCATAAAAGGACTCTTTCTTCGATTAAATGGGGAGTTGTTGATGAATCTCTTGCCACTGGAGAGGTTGGGGGCCAGATGCACCCCGGAAGGCATAGCAGACTTCGGGGTCTTCCTGCCCTGGGTATCGGATGAGAATGGCAATCGCATCTCTGTCAAGATAATTCATGAGACTGACCAGTTCCTGCAGGATGTGCCGGCGAAGAGCTTCCCGATGGAATGCTCTATCGATCCAAAATATGGGGAGTACTGGCACTGCCAGGTGGAGATAGATGCCTCTGAAAAGCCCCATAAGAGATCCGTCTGGGGCAATCCGGGCAGATATGTATACCGCTATTCTCTGGAAAGAGGGGATAAAGAGCCCATCGACTGGATCATAGACCCCTATGCGCGGGAGTTTGGCATTGGAAAGCTCTCCGCCTTCACCCTGGGTTATGAGCCTCATATCTGGGGCAAGGGAGAAGAGGAATGGAGGATTCCCAGACAGGAGGACCTCATAATCTATGAGCTGATGATAAATGAGTTCGGCGGAGACATGGAGACTGCCGTCCGCCATCTGGAATACCTGGAGGATCTGGGGGTCAACTGCATTGAGATCATGCCGGTCACCAATATAGCCAACACCACCGACTGGGGATTTCTGCCCATCGGCTACTTCGGGGTGGATGAGAGGTTTGGCAAGAGAAGAGATATGCAGAGGCTGATCGAATCCGCCCATCAGAGGGGGATCGCCGTCATCTTGGATATGGTCTACGGCCATACGGACAGCCTCTTTCCCTACTCCTACCTCTACCGGGAGATGGGCTTTGGGGAGAATCCCTTTCTGGGGGACTTCGCCAAGAACCTTTTCGGAGAGAGCACCGATTTCAGGCGTGCTCTGACCCGCGACTTCTTCTATACCGTCAACCATCACTGGCTGAAGACCTATCATGTGGATGGATTCAGGTACGACTGCGTCCCCAACTACTGGGATGGCCCCACCGGCCAGGGCTATGCCAATCTGGTCTATCAGACCTATAAGCTGGTTGAGGGAATGAGCGGGTCTCAAGATCACTGGCAGAGGTTCTTTGAGGGTGATGAGATCCGCCTCATCCAGTGTGCAGAACAGCTTGAGGGCCCGGAGGAGATTCTGGAGAAGACCTACAGCAGCAGCACCTGGCAGAATCAGACCCTTGATGCCGCCACTGATGTGGCCAAAGCAGTGGCCGGAGAAGAGGCTGGAAAGCTGGAGGGCCATCTGACCCACCTGGGCCACAGGCTGGGCCTTCTGGGTTATCCTAAAACAATGAAGATCAATGAGGATACCATTCCAAAAAGCGCCCTGCAGTACATTGAAAATCACGACCACTATCGCTTTGTCTGCAACTTCCGCACTATCAGCAGGGATGACAACGACCTTCTGAAAGAGGGGGACAGGAGATGCTGGTATAAGGTTCAGCCCTATCTGATCGCCATAATGACTGCCAGGGGAATTCCCCTGATCTGGCAGGGCCAGGAGATGGGGGAGAACTATTTTCTCCCGGAGAGCGGCATGGGAAGGGTGGTGATCTTCCGGCCCATGAGGTGGGATTACTTTTATGATCCCATTGGAAAGAGGAGCATTTGGCTGACCAGAAGGCTGATGAAGCTCAGGCGGAAGGAGCAGTTCCTGAGGGGAGATCACTGGTTCTATGACGATCCTGAGAGGTATCAGTCCCGAGGGCTCCTGCTCTTCTCCCGCCGGGCAGGGGATGTCTTCAGCCTGGTGGCCCTCAACTTCACAGACAGCGACCAGAAGACGTACTTCCCCTTTCCGCTGGGAGGCGATTATTATGAGGAGATCCACGGGGAGGAGGGTTTCAGGGCAAAGGCCGGGGAATGGCGGGAGATCGATATTCCCAGCAACTATGGGAGGATCTGGACGGCAGAGAGCGGAAGATAAGAGATGAATTGGGCAGACAGATCGACAGACAGATCGATAGAAGAATCTACACGCAGATCGATAGACGGATCTACACACAGATCAACAGACGGATCTACAGGTGCATCAATAGACCAATCGACAGATGATATGGATAGGAAGACGATGGCTGCATATCATATTGAAGAGAGCACAAGGAGAGGGAACCTGGCCGAAGTCCGCCAGATCATGGAGGATTATGCCCACCTCACCGGCCTGACGGCCGGGGGAGGAAGCTCTCGCCGGTATCTTTGGACTGATGCCTTTGCCGTCTGCAGCTACCTTGAGCTCTTCGGCCAGACGGATGAAAAGAGCCATCTGGATCTGGCTCTATCCCTGGTGGATCAGGTGCATCACACCTTAGGCCGTCACCGGGATGACGATCAGAGGCGGGGCTGGATCAGCGGCCTGGGCGAGGAGGAGGGGAGACGCCATCCCACGGCGGGTGGGCTGCGCATCGGAAAGAGCCAGAAGGAACGCCGGGCTGAGGAGCCCTTCGATGAGCGCCTGGAATGGAACCGGGATGGCCAGTACTATCATTATCTCACAAAGTGGATGCATGCCCTGCGATGCGTCTTTCGGGTGACAGGAGATCCAGTTTACTGGCGGTGGGCGGTGGAGCTGGCGCAAGCTGCTCATCGCAGCTTCGTATACAGCAGAGGGAGGATGTACTGGAAGATGAGCATCGATCTCTCCCGACCTTTGGTCCCGTCCATGGGGCAGCATGATCCTTTGGATGGCCTTGTCACCTACAGCGAGCTGCAGGCAGCGGGCGAGGATCTCTATATCTCTCCTTCCCTTGATCTCTCAGAGGAGATCTCGGAGATGGCCGGGATCTGCCGGGGGATCACCCTTCCCACCAGCGATCCTCTGGGGATAGGGGGGCTGCTCTTCGATGGCTCGCGAATCGCCCAATTGATGATGAAGGGTTTTTTGAGGGACGGAGGACTTCTGGAGACTGTCCTGCTCTCTGCCAAGATCGGACTGCAGGCATATCTTCGCAGGGGAGAGTTGAGCTGGCCGGCTGAACGCCGCCTGGCCTTCCGGGAGCTGGGCCTCTCCATCGGGCTGACGGCTGCAGAAGAGCTGGCAAGATGGTGGGAGGAGCAGCCGGATCTCTTCGTTCAAGGGAGGACTCGAAGGGATGCGGGCATTCATCCGGATGCCCTTTTGGGATTCTTGCCCCTCCGTGAGGAGATAGAGGCCTTCTGGCAGGATGAGGCGAATCAGCAGGCCCATACCTGGACGGATCACCAGGAGATCAATATGGTGATGCTGGCTGCAAGCCTCTCCCCGGGGCAGTTTCTATTGATCTGATCTTTGATGTGGATGTGAATTCGTCTTTTATATAGAATGGAGAATAAGTCAGCAATACAATGAAAGAGAGACTTTTCCGATCCGGCCATCAGTTGTCAAGCTCAAGTATGAGATCTTATGAGCATCGACACCGGTCGGCCTGAAGCGGGCAAGGATAAGCGGGGAAAAGATCCGATCTTCGGAGGGTGAGAGCGGAATTGGGCGCTCTTCCTTTCTCTTATCGCTGCTGTACCTTCAATCTAACAACTCGATTGCCTATTACCTATTGCTTTATTACCTATTGCTCTATTACCTATTGCTCTATTACTATGCCTTTATGGATCATCTTGGGCTTGATCAGATCGCAACTGGGGATCATCAGAGGATAGTCATCCTGGCAGTTATAATCAAAGGCGTGGCTGACATCGCCCAGGCCGTTTTCGTCTAAGTCATTGCCCTTATAATCGGACCAGTAGTTGCCTAAAAAGCCTGTACAGCTCTTGTTCGCGCATGGATAGTCGATTTGCCCAGGTGAGTGCCATCTGTTATTTGAAGAAGAGGACAGGGCATTTTTGCGGTTATCTATGAAGTCGTTCAGATAAATTATATTATGGCTGGAATCTCGAATGTATATGCCGATGGAATTGTTCGTCGCATTGTTCTTTGTGAGGGTATTCCCGCTGCAGCCATTCAGAAGGCCAATTCCCTCCTCTTTGCTTCTATAGATGCAGTTCTCCTGTATGGTGTTATTTCTTGAGCCCTTGATGGCGATTCCATGATCATTTCTCTGAGCGATGTTATTGAGAACGGTGTTGTTGTGGGAGAAGTAAAGGTATATGCCCATCGATGCCCCTGATGCAGTGTTGCCCTCGATGAGATTCTCATGCGAGTGAGCCAGCATTATGCCATCGCTGGAGAGAAGGGCCATCACCCCCTGGCAGCGGGCGGTTGCATTGTTATTGGAGATGGTATTCCCGTCTGATACCATCAGGTAGATTGCGGCTCCGCATGCTTCTATGATGTTGTTGGTGATCTTGTTATGGCTGGATACGACATCGATTCCGTCGCCATTCGGGTTCAATATCCTAAATCCGCTTATCTGGCTGTTATTGGCGGTCATGAATACCGATCCGAAGATCGAGCCGGCATCGATCACCGGCATTCCTCCTCCGGAATCAATGCCGATTAAAGAGACCTCTTTTCTGATATCCAGCGTCCCCCGGTAGGTGCCACTCATGACCTCGATGATATCGCCATTATGAGCCAGATCGATGGCCTCTTGTATGCGCTCCCCGGGCTGAACGGTGATGGTGGCTGCATGGGCCGGCCCATATAATAGAAGAAGGACAAGGACAGGAAGTATGATTATCCCGGGGCTCCTCTGGCTGAAATTTGAAAACTGTTTTATCATCGATGTTATATCTGAGCAGCAGAGCATAAAAAATTTGTCTCTGGATGGCAGGAGGGCAATCAGCCGCTCAGAGGAGCAGCAGATGGGTGAGGCTTGAGAGGATCGATTGCATCTTCCAGGATGTTAAGGACAATGATATTTTGAGCGAAAGAGTTGAGAAATGGAGATTCGCCGTCCCCTGCGGCTAGAACCTGAGGCCAGGAGAACAAAGCACAAAGGAAGCTCTTCTGTGGTACATCGCCCATAAAACGGGCAAGGAGCCCAGGAAATTTTCCTGCGAATGCCCGGTCTCTGATCATAACTCAGTACCATAGCACAGTATCGCTCAATATCGTATCTCAATATCATATCTCAATATCATAGCTCAGTATCATAGCCCGTTATCGCAACCCTCTATCATAACCAAGGATCAAAACTCAAGATCTTGACCCAGAATTCATCATCAGGTGGCTTTTATCCTCGAATTTCCCGGCGGCAGGAACTGCACGATCTGATCCACGGAGGCTATGGACTTCAGGAAGGCTCTGTCCCCCACCCTCTCTGAGAACTGCCGGTAGATCCTCTTGGCCAGATCATCGGCATTCAGCTCTCCCGGCTCGATCTCCACCGCCGGATCTGAGCCGGGCTTTATTGCCGAGACGGGACCGCCTATGAGAGCTCCATCCCTTATGCCCAGGGCAATCCCAAAAGGCACGTCCCGGAAGTACCTGCGCTCCCCCCGGATGACAAAGGCGCCCTTCTTCAAGAATTCCCCCGGCTCTGGGGTCTTGCTCACCTGACCCCCCTTAACCAGATAGCAGTCTGCTGCCGCCAGTCCGCCCTTCCAAAGAGAGGAGTAGCTCACAGAAAAAACCGCCGCTTCCTGAAGAGTGCTTTCCGGTACCTCTTTGCCCTCTGTCTTGATCACAGTGAGGGGAGCACCGGGAGCATCGGTATGCATCGCCAGGTCCCTTCTCTCCAGGTATTTGGCATAGATCTCCTCATTGCTGTCTGCATCCCTTCCCCCCAAGATCAGGAAGCCATCGGAGGAGTAAAACCAGCGGAACCTCTCATACCACTTGGGCTTCCTTCTCCTGTAGTACGAAGGAGCGGCACGGGCCTTCTTGGGTGCAGCCTTTCCCGCCTTCAGCTCCTCGGTTATGGCCAGTGCGCTCTGAGCCCCCTTGGCCTTGCGGAGCATCTCCTTGGCCCGCTCATAGTACCTCTGGGCATTCTGAGGAACGGTCAAGGCGGCATTCAACTCCAGCTCCTCCTCATCCAGCAGGACATGCATCTCCCCTCTGCCGTCCAAAGAGAGGATGGTCTTGGCCTGGGGAAGGCCTGAGCTGCTGATCCTCTCCCAGATCTGGTTATAGGAGAAGCCGCGGGCCTGAGCATCATTCATCAGGGAGAGGATCTGCTCCACTCTGCCGTAGAGCTGGTAGACCAGCTCCCCCTTACGGACCAATTCTGCCTCCTGGATCTGAAACTCCTCAATGGCCTTGCGCTGCAGCTCTATCCTGCGCTCCAGGGGATCTTGCCTGGGCGCCTTCTCCTCCTCAAGTCTGATAAAAAAGGCGTCGAGAGCCTCGCTGAAGGTGGGGAAGCTCTTCTGCTCCAGGCCGGAGTAAAGCTTCAGTGGGCGGGGCAGGACATCTACGGGAGAGCCATCTTCGATGACGATATGAGGGTCGAGGGTATCATTCAGGAACACATCTCTCAAGGACTGGTGCACCCTATCGATCTCCCCGGAGTCGAGGTCGATCGCCTCCTTGTTCTTGTCTATCCCGGCCACCAGGCAGACCTCCTCGGCATAGGTTCCGCCCATATTCAGGCCGCGGGCCAGGGACCTCACCAGATCCTGGCCGCTGGAGGCGAGCCAGAGGGCCAGCTCCTCCCGGGATATGCTCCTGGGATCGGGCTGTCCGGGGTGGTAGAGGTAGGGCTCTCCAGCAGCCATCTTGCTCCCCCGGTAAAGCATCTTTCTGAGCATGCTGAGGATGTTTCTGGATTCGTCGAGCAGGATCATGCTCCCCTTGGGAAAGAGCTCTATGATCAGATAACGGGGAACGCCACTCCGCTCCACTTTGATCTCTAATAGCCGGTCGAACTGATGCTGCCTGATATCGACGATCCGTCCTCCGGAGAGGTGGCTTCTGAGCATAGTGGGAAACTGGGGCGGCGTCTTGCTGGCCGGACGCTCGGCCCGGGTGATATGAACCCTTTTTGCCGCCTCCAGGAGAAGGTCGAGCCTGCCCTCGGCAGGGGACTGAACAGTGAGCCAGATCCTGTCCGAGGACTGCTGGTAGGCCTTGCCCATAAACCCTCCTGAGATTCGATCCCGAAGCTCTCTTGCGATTGCTGCCACATCCACATTGCTCATCGCCTTCTTCATGAAGAGGAGGATCTGGATCAATTGATAAATAGTTGCGGATCAATATCTGGGGTTTGTGGAAGAGATAGATTAGAGGGGAGAGGGAATGAGAGAAGAGAGGGAAAGAGAGACCGAACAGAGAGGATTTCTCGTCGACCTCATGCTCCTCCGCCTGGGCAGATGGCTGCGCCTCCTGGGCCAGGATGTGGCCAATCCCGAGAACGATTGCGACGGGGCACTGCTGGGACAGGCGAAGAGAGAGGGGCGGATCCTGATCACCAGGGATAAGAGGCTCTTTTCCTCCTGTTCTGCTGCCGGGGTGGAGGGCATTCTCATCCGATCCTCCCAGATCTCAGAGCAGATCCTGGAGATGGCTGAAAGAGGTATCGCTTTGAGGATAGATCCTCAGAGGTGCACATTGTGCAACAATCCTCTCGAAGAGGCTGAAGGGCGCAGGGGAGAGCTCTGGATCTGTCCTGTCTGCCAGAGGTTCTACTGGCGAGGCGGCCACTGGAAGAGTATGGAAGAGATGCTTATGGCCCTGAGCCATAGGATGCACCAACGAGAATAGCTGGCAAGCGGAAGGCGGAAGGTTGAAGTCGGCACACTAAGGCGATGGTAGAACAGATAGATACCGTTGCTGGCATACATTATTTATGTCTCATATCATCTTCATTATACCGTCTGCAATTTCTGACTCCCATCAGCATCATTGCGATAGCAGCGGCTGCTGGGGCTTGACACGGATATTCAGATAATCGGCCAGCTCGGCCTTCATCTGGGTCATAGACCAGAGATGAGAGGAGTTTAAGCAGAACTGGGGCTGGTACTGATATTGATTTCCTGGCAGGGTGAAAGGATCGGCAGGAGCAAGGCGGGGAGGGGCCGACTCCAGGGTGGTCTCCAGCAGACACCACTGACCTGATTCGCACTGATAGACCACCCAGGCATGGCCATAGGCTCCTGCAGGGGAGGCGACCCGCCCCATCACCACCCGCACGCACTGCTCTGAGATCCCGCTGGCCAGGAGAAGGGAGGCCAGGAGAAAGGAGGTGTCCTCGCAGTCCCCTTTGCCAAGCATCAGCGTCTCCTCAGGAAAGAGCCAGAGATCCTCCAGGCCAAAAGCACTCTTATCGGTGACGTAATCTATTGACCTCGTCACATAGTCCCAGATCAGCCAGGTCCTCATATCGAATGTACCTGAATCTCGGGAGATGGGAAGGCCTATCTCCTGCAGGGCCCTGGCGATTACCTTGCTTCGGGTATGAGACAGCCAGTCCCGGATATCTGTAGGAATCAGGATGCCTGTGCTGCCGACAACAGCCCTCTTATCATAAACGATAGTATCTCTGATGATCGCCTCCCCGGCCCAATTACATCCTGTGATCATGAGGCCCCCACCCCCCTCTGCGTTAATAATTTTAGCCTATCATATTTAAGGTTATCGAATTGGGCGCTAATAAATCCAGATAACCGGCAAGAAAATTTTATGACAAATATTTAATATAAATTTTATAGGCGGATGGGGGGCGGTGGAGAAGATATCACTATCACCATACTGTGCTCTGCCAAATCCTCATGCCCTATTGTATGCGCGCTGGGGCTGCAGTCTGTTTTGGGATCAAGAGGATGGCGCTGGCGCTGGGCGAGGCCAGGAGAGCTCCCGCGCCCTGGGATTGTATGGATGTGCACAGTATAGAGGAGGGGGAGTGAACCTCCGAGTGGAAAAAGGTCAAATGATGGCGATTTGTGGAGCCTGCGGCTCTGCGCCAAATTGTGCAGGTGATGACGCTGCTGAGAGTTCTCCTCTGTGCCTTTGCCCTCTGTGCTGATCACAGCCGCCCAAGCGCAGGCAAGCCCCGTCCCCCTCTGCCCGCATCTGGTTACTGCTTACCAGCCACCCTGGCTCTGCTCACCGGCTCCATCTCGGAGTTGTACCTTCCATGCCCTGAGTATAAAATCTCCTCGATTCTCTCTGCCAGCAGAGCCTCGGGATTCCTTGCCGTCAGATAGTGTCCTGCAGTTGCATACCATAGATACTTCTCATGCTTCAGAGCCTCGGCAGTGGACTGGTATGTTATCCCCTTGCCCTGGAACTGGTATATGCTCTGAATGGCCTCAAGAACCACCACCGCCACAGCCAAAAGCCCGGTGACAATCGGATAGGCCCCCCAGCCGGCGAAGAATGGAACCAGGGCTGCGGCAATGAACTCCACCCCCTTCAACCACTTATATCGATCCTGATTCCATTTTGCATTGTGACTGTGCCATCTGACCTGCTCCTCCAGCCTCTCCAGCGTTATGTTTGTGACCATAATCATGAACCCCCGTCGATTATCATTTAGATCGGAATGATCTCATAATGCCGCACCGACAGGCTCTGACAGCATCTGGCTGAGAGCCGGCCGGGCAGCTGCATTCCATCCAGGGTTCATCTCTTCTCAAGGATAAGCTTTTGCCGGGCATTCCAGCTGTTTGGCTATCTGTTTGGCTATCTGGTTGGCTGTCTGGTTGGCTGTCTGATTAGCTGTCTGATCGGCTGTCTGTTTGGCTGTCTGATCGGCTAAATGCTCGGCTATCCGACATTCGGTTCAATGAAAGTGGTCTTCGAAGAGGCTCTTGACGCCGGCGGGACCGGCGGGGATAAGTACGGCTTCCTCCTGGCGTTCGCTACCCTTAATAACTCCTTGATCCTGTCCGGATCCAGGCTATCAACCGGCACTAGATTGTCGCTTCTGAGCAGGCAGGGTTTGATCTTTCCATCCGAGGTTACCCTCAAGCGCGTGCAGTGAGAGCAGAACTCAGTATTGTCCATCGGTCTGACCACCTCCACCTCTGCCCCATCCAGGATATACTTTTTCCGCCTGTGCATCTCCCGGGTTCGAATGGCATCTGCCCTGGCCGCCAGGCTCCGTTCGATCCCCTCAATATCTCCGCTGATGCCCTGGCCCTGAAGGTCTAAGAGCTCAATGAGCTGCAGTATCAGCCCTCTTTGACGGCAGAACTCGATCATATCCGGGACCTCAGGCTCGTTATTCTTAAGGAGGACAAAATTCAGCTTGATGGGCAAGAGATCCGCCTCTATGGCAGCATCAACTCCCGCCAGAACCCTCTCCAAGTCCTCTGGCCTTCCTCCAGTGATACCACAGTACCTGCCCGGCTGAAGGGAGTCCAAGCTGATATTCACCCTGTCCAGGCCGGCCCGGGCCAGAGCCTCTGCCCGTTCGGCGAGAAGGATGCCATTGGTGGTGAGGGATATCTCCAGGCTCTGCGGAATCCGGGCAATGATCTCATTGAGATCCCCTCTCAGCAGAGGCTCGCCACCGGTGAGCTTCACCGAGCAGACCCCCAACTCCGCTGCAGCTTTGGCTATGCTCACCACCATCTCTGCTGGAATCTCCCCGCCTGGCAGCAGCTCCCCCTCATGATGGCAGTAGATGCATCTCAGATTGCAGTCGGGGGTGAGGGCGATTCGTATGCCTGTGACTTTGCGGCCATAAGAGTCTATCATTTGACCGGCCATTGGGGAGTTCATTATGCTGCTAGTATTAGTAATCTGTTAGTACTCAACTAATACCGCTAATACCCGCTAATACTCGGCTAATGCCCGGCTACTACCCGGCTACTACCCGGCTAATGCCCGGCTAATACCCGGCTAATGCTCGGCTAATGCCCAGCTAATACCCGGTTAGTAATCCTGTTAGTACTCTGTTAGTGCTCGTTCTCTAAGAAGAGAGCTTTCGGGAGCAAATGAGCCATTGTCGTCCTGGTTCATCTTATGCAATCAATACTCAATCTCTCCCAGGCTGCGCTTGAGATAGCTGAGAAGGGTCATGGATATTATCACACAGATGGCAAATCCAGAGAGCATCTCCTCCCAGGGATGTATGTTCTCGGTGAAGGCATATATGATCCCCCCGGAGAGAAGAGCCAAGATCAGGGTGGCGATGATTGAGACCAGCATGGACCACATGATAGAGCCTACCTCATACCGCTCGAAGAACGAGGCAGAGAGAACAAAGGCTATTGCCGCCAGGATCAGGGTTATGGATATGGGCAGGCCTGGACCATAGCGGAAGAGCTGGATCAGCCCCAGGGCTAAAACCATAATCACCACCGCCAGCAATCCCGAAGCAAGAAAAGCCTTCAGGATGTAATTGTCAAAGCGATACTCCACCCCTATCATCCTCTACTGGATGCGTATTGAATATATAGATTCTGTACACTCAGTTTGATCTCTTGATCTCAGCGTCAAGCTCCTGAATGACCCGCATATGCTCTTTTTTGAGGATCTCTGCCTTCTTCTCTGCTTCATCCAGCACTTGAGAGCGGCCCATCATCTCCAGCTCCCGGCTGATCTCAGAGAGGCGCATTGCTCCAACATAAGCGCTGCTGGATTTTAGGTTGTGGGCAGCTATCCTCAGCCCGTCAGCATCCCCGTTCTTCACTGCTTGCAGGATCGCCGTCACCCTTTGCGGTGAATGCTCGATGAACAGACCGCCTACCTCGGCAATGATATCCGGATCGCCATCATTCTGCAGCTCCCTGAGACAATCGAGAACCGATCGATCCAGAGTGTTGCCTGAAATCTCATCTCCTTCTGTCATATCAAGCCCATCCACACGAAATCACATGCAGTCATATATCATATTTCTTACTATTTATTCTTATCCACTTCTGGCTTGAAGGAATGAGAGATTCAACAGAGATCTGCCGGTTCACTCCAGCAGCACCATTCCGAAGAGGATAACCCTCTCCGTATAGGATCTTATCACCTGTGGATGGTATCCTGCATTCTCCAGGGTCCTGAACACATCCACCCCGCAGCCCTCCATGGAGGGCCTCATCCTCTCTTTATGGCGGCACTTGAGAACGTCCAGTGGATTCATCCCCTCCCCCCTCTCCTGCATCTCCTCTGCCACACAGCCCTCGCAGAGGGCACAGGGAAGGGCGTAAAAGCCCAGGGCCTTGTAGTAGCCCATGAGAAATGCCCTTCTCTCCAGCTGATAGATGGTATCGTGCAGATGAGCTATGGAGTCCCAGAGGTAGTGATGAATATGCTCAGGATCGGTCCCCGGCCCGGGCTCCGCCTGGAACCTGGCCAAAATCGCTGTCTGGTATTCAGATACCACCCTTCTCATCTCCTCCGGTGAGGGGGCGAAGGGCGGGCAGCACAGGTGTTTGCCATAAGCCCGGCAGCCGTATCTGCATTTCAGCCTCACCCAATCGGCCACCACTACGGCATCAGTGGAGATGGGGCAGATGTCCGGATGGATCGCCTTCAGCTCCAGAAGAAGGCAGTCCATATTTGCATCATTCATAGGGCCTCCTCTCCTGCCTGACCACCAGTACTGGTCGGTCCGCCCGCCGGGCGACATCGAATGAGGTGCTGCCCAGTCTCATCTGCTTGATCCAGCCCTTTCCCTGAGAGCTGAAGATCAAAAGGGAGACATCCTGCTTTTTGGCGAGCTCCAGTATCCGATCGGCTGGCCTGCCCTTGAGGATATGGACAGTGACTGCCCTTCCTGGTTGCTCCACATCCTGGCGCATACGGTTGAGCTCTTCTGCCGCCCTGTCAAACTCCACCTCTTTGGAGATCACATGGACCAGCAGGATCTCCCTTGTTCCTTTCAATCCTCCTGCCAGGGTTATAGCATCCCTTGATGCGGGCGAGAGGTCAGTGGTGACCAAAACCCGGGAGAATATATCAGGGCAGAAGCTCTCAATTCCCGCCTCTTCTCCCTTTTCCAGAATCTTATGACGGATGATGAGAAGATCCGTCTCCCCCTGGCGGAGCACCTCCGTGGATACGCTTCCAAGCAGCATCCCCTCCATCATTCCCTTGCCCTGAGCCCCCATGATTATCAGGGATACATCCTCCTCCATTGCCGCCTTCTGGATGGCCTCGCCCACCGTCCCTCCTTGAACGAAATCCGCATCCTGTCTGGGCTCAGGAGGATTCAGGTTAACCCCATCTGCACCGCTCATGGGCGCGATTATCACCTTCAAAACGGGCTTTACCCGAAGGGCAGTCTCTTTTCTGCGGGAAATGGCATCAAGCAGCTCTGCCTGCTCATTTAGCCTGGTAGTCGCTTCGCTTATGATGCTGTCATAGCTCCATCCGCTCTTCTCCAGGAGCTTAGGATTGCTGGCATCGAGAACATGGAGAAGCACAACCTCTCTTATTCCGGGGATCTTGGTTATGCACTCTATCATCCTGCCAGTGTAGCGGGAGAAGTCTATAGGAATCAGGACTTTTTCAAACATCTCCTCTCACTCTCACCAAATCACCTCAGATTATCAATTGGTCATGAATGAGCACGCCAAAATATATCAAAATAGCGATATGTGTCCGAGGATGCATCGGATTTGGCAAGAGGGAATGGCAGGACAAAGACATATTTATACCAATAACACATTATCATTTATTAAGAGGCTGATCGGCTCTTTTTGAGCTGATTTCGAGGGTGGAATCATGTGGAAATACATTTGGAAATATATCCTACTAATACTACTTATCATATCTGTGGGCCTGATGAGCCCGGCAGGAGCAGATGGCATCATCATCGTCGATCCTCCACCAGGAGTGAATGTTCGCCTGGACCAGTCCCTGGCCATCAAATACCACCATGTGGACATCCAGATAAAAGAGCAGGTGGCCACTACCCATGTTGACCAGGCATTCATCAATGACCAGCCCTGGACAGCAGAGGGAACCTACATCTTCCCCCTGCCCGAGGGAGCGGCGGTGAGTGACTTTGTGATGTGGGTGGACGGCACTGCCGTGCACGGTGAGATCCTGGAGGCGGATGAGGCGCGGGCGATATACGATGATGTGGTGCGGAGAATGAAAGATCCCGCGCTGCTGGAGTATGTGGGCAGAAAAGCGCTCAAAGCATCTATATTCCCCATTCCTCCGGGAGAGGAGCGGAGGATAGAGCTGGAGTACAGCCAGATCCTGCCGGTGGAGAACGGCCTGGTTCATTACCTCTATCCCTTGAGCACAGAACGCTACTCCTCCCGGCCGCTGGAGGATCTGACCATAAGGGCCCAGATCGAGTCCAAAGTGCCTCTGAAGGCAGTATACTCCTCTCGACACGATGTCTCCATAGATCGCCAGGATGATTACCATGCCCTGCTGGGGATGGAAGAGTCGAATGTCCTGCCGGACAGGGACTTCGAGCTCTTCTATACCATCAGCAGCGAGAGGATCGGCCTGAACCTGCTCAGCTTTAAAGAGGAGGGCCAGGATGGCTTCTTCCTCCTCCTGGCTGCCCCGGATGTCAGGGTGGATGAGAAGGAGATAGTGGCCAGGGATGTAATCTTAGCCCTGGATACCTCAGGGAGCATGCAGGGAGAGAAGATAGATCAGGCCAGGAAGGCAGCCAAGTATGTCCTGGATCACCTCAATCCTATTGATCGTTTTGCCATCATCTCCTTTGCCACCACCACCAAATCCTTCAGCCCCGAGCTCGAGCCCGCGTCCAAGGCCGGCAAAGGAAAGGATTTCGTGGACCGGCTGGAGGCTATGGGAGCAACGGACATCAACCGGGCATTGAATGAGGCGGCGGCCCTGGTGAAAGGGGATCGGCCCGCAGTCATCATCTTCCTCACCGATGGCCTGCCCACGGAGGGGGTGACGGAGACGGGAGCAATACTGGAGAATGTAAAGCGAGAGGCCCCGGACAATGCGCGCATCTGGAGCTTTGGGGTGGGCTACGATGTGGACACCGACCTCCTGGATCAGATCTCCCTGGATCACGGCGGGGCGAGCACCTACGTCCGGCCACATGAGAAGATCGACGAGGCGGTCAGCGCCTTCTACAACAAGATGAAGATGCCCATCCTGTCCGACCCTTCTATAGACTTTGGCGATATCATTGTGGACCAGGTCTATCCCCCGGATATCCCTGATCTTTTCGCTGGCTCTCAGCTCATCCTGCTGGGAAGGTATAGAGAGGGGGGAGCGGCCAGGATCACCCTGAAGGGAATGGTCAACCAGGAAGAGAGAAGCTACACCTATGAGGATCTCAGCTTCAGAAAAGAGGGTGGCGACGACTTCATCCCCCGGCTATGGGCCACAAGGGCGGTGGGCTATTATCTGACCCGGATCAGGCTTTACGGGGAGAAGCAGGAGTGGGTAGATACCATCGTCACCCTGAGCACCAGATACGGGATTATCACCCCATACACCTCCTTCCTGGTGCAGGAGAAGGATATCTTCAGCTCCCAGGGGAGAGAGGAGGCAATGCAGCACTTCGAGGCGGAGATGGCAGCATCCACTGAAGCTCCCTCATTTGGAGTAGAGGCAGTGGAAAAAGCAGTCTATCAGAGCTCATTGAGCGCTGCTCCAGTGGAGGCCGCAGTCCCTGCCAATCTGACCATCTCCACTGGAAGAGATGGGACCGGCAAGACCGTAAAGGCCTCAGAGCTGGTGAAGAATGTGGGCAGCAAGACCTTCCTGTGGCGAAATGATACCTGGATAGACACCACATTTGACCGCTCCATGAGGACGAAGAGGATACCCTTCCTGGGGGAGGAGTACTTCGATCTGATCTCAAAGGAGCCGGTGCTGGGAAGCTACTTTGCCCTGGGAGAGAGGGTGATTGTGGTATATGAAGGTCAGGCCTATGAGACAGTGCCTGAGGAGGGTTCAGATTCTGGATATAGAGGATGAAGGCGCTGCTGGAAGAGGCCCAATCCCGCCCAATCCGGCTGATCCGGCCAATTACAGCTCCATCTCTCCCCTGGCATAGAGGTCCTCTGCCACCCGCTTGAGGCCCTCTCCTTTTATCTCTCCCCCATAGTCGGGCAGAATTACTATCCTCTTATCCTGGTAACGATTGCGGATATCCTGGATGTGAGAGCTCTGAGAGGCCATCTTCTCCTGGCAGAACTGACAGGGGCACTCCCGGATCACATGGTTGATGACAATGGCGGAGACATTCACTCCGTGCGACTGCACTGTCTCGATCAACCGTCTGCTCTCCTCCACCGCCGCCTTCTCCGGGATGGTCACCACAGTTATGCTCGCAGTATTGGGATCGATAAGGGCGTTTCTCATGGTTTCTGCCTTCAGCCGCATTGCTCTCACCTCTTTGAGGATGGAGTCTCCAAACCCCGCTTCCAGCATATTGAGGACCCCGATCCATCTGTTTCTGATGCCAAGAACCCGGGTGACAAATCCAGTGGTGATAGAGGGCAACTGGAGCAGAGGCAGGACCATGGCTGTGGGCGCGGAATCTATCACCACCAGGTCGTACTCTTCCTGGACATAGATCTCATTGAGCTTATCCATGAATATCAGCTCAGAGACGCCGGGCATGCTGGCAAAGTCCTCCGGTTTTATCTCCACCTCGAAGAGGCCGAAGAGGGCAGTGATCATATTCTTATATCGGCGAAAGAAGCTGCGTGACTCCTCGGCAAGGTCTGGCTCATAGGCGGATAGATGCTCTCCGATCTTATTGGTCTGGCTCCCCAGGTCCAGATCGAGGATATCAGATAGAGAATGAGCAGGGTCCATGGAGAAGACAAGGGTCTCTAAGCCCTTCTCTGCGGCCCATATGCCAGTCGCTGCAGAACATACGCTCTTTCCCACGCCACCCTTGCCTGCCACATAAATGAGCTTCATGGCTTCAACTGGTCGAGGGCGAGATTTAATTGTTTGCCAATAAAAAGGTTTTTCTACTTTCAAGACATTTTAATGGAACTAATTATAAAAGGGGGCGAAAGGATGAGGAAGCAACTGATAGCGGCAGTAGTATTCATCCTGTGCACCATCGGGGCGCAGGGTGCGAACGGAGGGGGCCAGGCAAGCCTGGACATCGTGGGGAGCAATGTTGCAAACACCACCTTCATATCGCCGGATGGGGTTCCGGTTGTGCTGGAAATAGTAGGAAGCACCGCCAGCAATATACAGGTGGGTGCCCTGGCAAAGGAGAGGCCATTGCAGTGCCGCAATTGCTATGAATGTGGGGCATGTGGTGAGTTGAAGATCTATACCACGCCCTGGGATGATTTCAGGCGGCCTTTATGCTATCCCTGGAGTTCATATATCCCCACCCGCTACAACCGGCCGATGATCAACCGGAACTGGGGAGGGATGGCTCAGGGAGCAGTCTCTTTAGGCCAGGGGATGAGCACTACGGGCTGAGATCAAAGGAGGGGAGGAAAGCCTTCGGCTGAGCCAGAGCTCTCTTCTGCCAGCCGAAAGACTTTTCTACTTCCAGTATATATAAAAGACAAGCTAAATATTAGATCCAATGGAGGGGAATTAGTTGAAGCATTCTATATTGGCAGCAATGCTGATTCTGATGGCATCAAACGCCATGGCCTTTGGTGGCCCGGGATCAGTGGTCGTGGATATTGTGGGGAGCGATGTGAAGGATACAGTTGTTGTAGCCGATGGACGGGGAGGAATCGACCTGGAGATAATCGGAAGCACAGCGAAAAACACCACTGTATCCCCGTATATGTCACTGGCAATCTGCCAATCATGCCAGATCTGTCCGGCATGCCCCACATGTCCAATGCCCATATATCCCACACCGGTCTGCCCCACATGTCCTACCTGTCCCCCGGATGAGGGGGCGTACAAGCCGCCAACTCCCTGGGATTATATGCATCTGGGAGTCGACGCCTGGTATGGAGCTTTCTGGTATAGGGACTACCCCAATATGCCCAAATGGCCGCAGATTTAGCCCGGACTTTGAAGAGGAGCTGCCCAGAAAGCAATCCTCATCCGCAGAGATAAATGGAGGCTCGAGGACCCTGGGGCCAGGGGCCTCGAGAGGCAGAGGTTCCAGGACGCTCATTCCGGTCTAGCGTAGCATCCCACAAGTTAAATACCTGCAGCCAAAGATCATATGAAAGCTTATGCTGAACCGATCCACGCTAGACCGCAGGAGATCATTCTCACCAGGGATAAGCGAGCTTTTCTGGTGCAATGACTGCAATCTTCCCCTCCTCTCAGAGCGCTGCTCCCTCTGCCGCCAACCCGGCAGGAGAATTCCCCTCTCCCCTCCAGGAGACGTCCGCCTCTGCTCTCCCCGGGGAAGAGAGCTGCTAAGAGAGCTGTTCCTGCATAACTGGGGTGCAGCCGACTTCCTGGACAACAGGCTGATCCTTCTCAATAAGATCGCCGGAATGGACCGCAGAGATCAGGTGATACTTGACGGCAGGCATATTGCCACCCTCTGGTTTGATATCACAGAAGACCGGCAGAGGCTGGACCTGGAGATCGCCGGCGCCGCCCTGCTCAAAGAGAGGGCGAAGAGGAACCTGGTCATCTGCCATGAGAGCCTCCTGAAGGGGCACATAAAGGGCAAGTGGCTGGCCAGGGATCAGATCATAGGCCCGCTTCCCTCTCTGGAGGAGGGGGAGAGCCTGGTCCTCAAGATCGGGAAGTTCTCTGCAGTGGGAACTGTACGCCAGAGAGACGATGGCCCGGCGATCAGGATCAAGGATGTAACCCAGAGTGATTTTGTCTTGAGGGAGGGCTCCTTCACCCAGGAGATGGCCGTCCTGGCCAATGAGGATCACCTCAAACGCCTGGAGAGAGAGTCTCTGGCCGAGGTCAGGGACTACTTATCCAGAAACAGGCTGCCGGTGAATATCTCATTCAGCGGGGGGAAGGACAGCCTGGCCTCGCTCATCCTCGCGCAGAAGCTTCTGCCCAGAATTGAGGTCCTATTCATTAATACCGGCCTGGAGTTTCCCGAGACCGTGCAGTATGTACGAGAGCTGTGCCTCCGCCGCAAGCTCAGGCTGCATGAGATCCGCGCAGAGAGCGATTTTTTCCAGCAGGTGAAGATCTTCGGCCCCCCGGCCAAGGACTATCGCTGGTGCTGTAAGAGCAATAAGCTCGGACCGATGACGGCATTCCTGGCCGGGCAGTATCCCCGTGGCTGCGTGACCATAGAGGGGCGGCGGATCTTCGAGTCCTTCAACCGCTCCGCCATAAAGGGGGTGGAGAGGAATCCCTATGTCCCCGGCCAGACCATGCTCTCTCCCATCCGAGACTGGAGGGCGCTGGAGGTCATGCTCTACATCCACTGGAACGGCGAGCTGCCCAACCCTCTCTACCAGGAGGACTATGAGCGAATAGGCTGCTGGCTCTGTCCAGCATCGCCGCAGTCTGAACTCTCCCGCCTCAGGGAGAGCCACCCAGACCTGTACCGCCAGTGGATCTCCTGCCTTCATCAATGGAGAGAGGAGAACGGCCTGGACAGGAGATATATCGATTGGGGGTTCTGGCGCTGGAGAAGGCACCCCCCCAAGATGACGGAGATCGCAGCGGCCCATGGTATCGATCTAGCGAGGCGGGGAGGATCAGGGGAGGAGCTCTCCTTTCAGGCAGTGCGGGGAAGATCGCCATGCGGACTGGAGTACTCCATCGAGGCTACCCTCTCTTTTCCTCAGAATCATCCCTTCTCCAGTGTGGCCAATGCTCTGGGCATCCTGGGGAGGGTGAAGTATGAGGAGGATATGGGAGCAGCATTGCTCAGGACAGAGAGCGGAAGGGCCACTATCTTCGCCAATGGCCATATCCTGGTCATAGCGGGGAGGGCGGAGGCTGAGGAGCTTCTGCAGAGGGTGGTCGAGGTCATGTTAAGGGTGCAGATGTGCACAAAGTGTGGAATCTGTACCAAAAACTGTCGTCAGGGGGCGATCACACTGCAAGATACCCTCATTGTGGATCAGGAGCGGTGCAATCACTGCGGGAGATGCTCCCGGGGATGTATAGCAGTCAATGAGGCGAAGAGGATCTACAAAGAGCTGAACAAGCCCGCCGGTCCCCAAATAAGATCAGAGCTCATGAAGCTGAATGGGCCATTGAGATGATCGTCCAGGGGTTCTTCATATCCGGAGGGTGCGTCCGGAAAGCTCCGGGGTTCGTTCATCTCCATGCTCTTTTTCTGCCAGTAGATTTAAATATTTGATTAATATCACCGATACCATACTGAGGAATCAGAATGGTAACCGGAACAGTAAAATTCTTCAATAGAACCAAGAGATTTGGATTCATTGCAGGCGACGATGGAAAGGATTATTTCGTTCATGCAACCGGCCTCATGCCGGACGTCACCATCAATGAGGGTGATAAGGTCAGCTTCGAGGTAGTTGAGGGCGAGAAAGGCCCCAAGGCAGACAGAGTAAGCAAAGTGTAATCCAGCATGATCGCCTGTATCTTATAAACGCATTTCCTAGAGCATAGCCTTTCATGGGCTGGGAGACTGGCCCGGATTTCCCCTTTCTTCAATTATGATCTCAAAGCATAGCCCTTTTGATCTTCGCCCACCTGTTGGGGGTTGATATGCTCGATCAGCACATAGAAAGGATAGCTGCAGAACTCTCGCTCGACCGGAGGTCGGTCAGGGCGGTCTCAGAGCTTCTTGATGGCGGCGCGACGCTGCCTTTCATAGCGCGATACCGGAAGGAGGCCACAGGAGATCTGGATGAGCTGGCAATAGGCAGGATTCGCGAGGCCCTCAACCGGTTCAGATTGATGGACGAGCGCCGAGCGGCAATCATTCGCTCTCTGCTCAGGCAGGGCCAGATGAGTGCAGAGATCGAGGAGAGGCTCAACGGGGCGGCAAGCTTGGCTGAGCTGGAGGACATATATCTCCCCTTCAGGCCCAGGAGGCGAACCCGGTCCACAGTGGCAAAAGAGCGCGGCCTGGAGCCTCTGGCCCGGATCATCCTCGCCCAGGATGAGAGAGGAGAACGAGATCCAGAAGAGGAGGCGGCCCTCTATATCGATCCCACAAAGGGAGTATCATCGGCCGGGGAGGCCCTCCAGGGGGCAATGGACATCATCGCCGAATGGATCAGCGAGGACGCTGGGGCCCGGTCAGAGTTGAGGTCTCTCTTCTGGTCGGAAGGCATTCTGCAGAGCCGGTCTGCCGCCGGGAAGGCCCATCCAGAGGAGGGCAAGTTCAGAGATTATCTGGAGCTCTCCGAGCCCATTGCCGGCATGAGCTCCCACCGCCTGCTGGCCGCTCTCAGAGGGGCCAGGAGGGGGGTGTTTTCCCTCCATCTGGCGGTCAACGAAGAGGATGCCCTGGCCATCCTGGAGAAGATCTTCATTAAGGGGGACGGTCCGGCCTCCAATCTGGTCAAGGCCGCTGCCCAGGATTCCTTCCGCAGGCTTCTGGCACCATCCCTCCAGACGGAGACGGTATCCATAGCTCGTCAGAGGGCGGAGGAGAGGGCGATAGAGGTCTTTGCCGAGAACCTGCGCCATCTTCTCCTGCAGCCACCCCTGGGCAGAAGCTGGGTCCTGGCAGTAGACCCTGGGTTTCGCACCGGCTGCAAATTGGTGGTTCTCGATCCCCTGGGCCGGCTGATGAAAAGCGATGTGATATACCCCCATGAGCCCCACAATAGAAGAGCGGAGGCGGGCTCAAAGGTGGCCGGGATCTGCCAGGAATATGATGTGGAGGTTATAGCAGTGGGCAACGGCACTGCAGGCCGGGAGACGGAATCGTTCCTGCGAGGGCTCAATCTGCCCCCGAGAATAAAGATAGTTCAGGTCAATGAGTCTGGGGCCTCAGTCTATTCCACCTCTGCAGCAGCAAGAAGCGAGTTTCCCGATCAGGATGCCACAGTGCGCGGCGCCATCTCCATAGGCCGCCGGCTGCAGGATCCTCTGGCTGAATTGGTCAAGATCGAGCCCCAGGCGATCGGTGTTGGGCAGTACCAGCATGATGTGGATCCATCAAGCCTGCGCCGCTCCTTGGATGATGTGGTGGTGGCCTGCGTGAATCAGGTGGGAGTGGATGTAAATGCCGCCAGCATCCAGCTCCTCTCCCGTGTCTCCGGCCTGGGGCCGAAGCTGGCAGAGGCGGTGGTGAGATACAGAGATGAGCACGGGCCATTCCGCTCCCGCCGGGATCTGCTGGCTGTGCCCCGCCTGGGGCCGAAGGCCTTCGAGCAGGCGGCAGGATTTCTGCGCATTCGCGAGGGGGACAATCCCCTGGATCGCACTGCTGTCCATCCGGAGAGATATTCGATTGTGGAGAGGATGGCCGGGGATCTGGGGGTGACAGTGGCCCAGCTCATGGAAAACGAGAGGCTGCTGTCGGGGCTGAGGCTGGAGGACTACTCGAATGAGGGGGAAGGAGTCGGCATCTGCACCCTTCGGGATATATTGGATGAGCTCTTCTGGCCGGGAAGAGATCCGCGCCCGGAGTTTGAGGCCTTCAGCTTTGCTCCGGGAATAAAAGAGATCGATGACCTTCAGGTGGGAATGAGAATTCCCGGCATTGTGACCAATGTCACCACCTTTGGAGCCTTCGTGGATGTGGGGGTGCATCAGGATGGATTGGTGCATAAAAGCAAGCTCGCCAGCGGTTCTGCCCCGGCGCCCGGTGATGTGGTGAGGGTTGGACAGAAGGTGATGGTGAAGGTGCTGGATGTGGATCGGGAGAGAAAGAGGATATCCCTTTCCATGGTGTGATCAATATCAATTGCAACAGCTCCCCCGCAGTGCCATGATATACCCCGCCTCAGTGGATTGTCATCCTCTTTTTGTTCGAAGCCCGCCGGGCCCGAGGCCATCCGGATCTAGCCAGTTCGGAGTGATTCGATGAGCTCCTTTGTGCTGGCCAAAGGATCTGCGCTGCCATAGATCTGCCTTCCCACAATCAGATAGTCTGCTCCTGCCTCCAGCGCCCCCCCAGGGGAGCCGCCCTGAGCCCCCACCCCGGGTGAGATGATGAGCCTCTCTCCGATCATCGAGCGGATGAGCCTTATCCTATCCGGACGGGTGGCGGGAGCCACCACCCCGCTGGCTCCTGTCTCCACTGCCAGCCGGGCCATCCTCTCCGCCACAGGAGCCATGAACTCCTCTGCCCCGGGATGGCTCATCTCCGTGACGACAAAGAGGTCGGCAGCAAAGTCTCGGGCGCAATCGGCACAGGCAAGCAGGGAGTCTCTCCCGGGAAAGGCCTGGGCGATTATGGCAGTGGCGCCCGCGCCCAGCACTGCTTCGCATATCAGGCGGTTGGTATTGGGAATATCAGCGATCTTCAGATCGGCGATGACAGGAATCGATGTGCATATCTCTCCCACTATCCCCAGGCCGGCATGGAGGATGAGGGGGTAGCCGATCTTGATGGCATCGAAGTAACTGCCGAGCTGCTCGCTCAGCCTCAGGGCTTCATCCCTGGAGAGCACGTCCAAGGCCAGGATCAGAGAGCTCTTTTTATTCATATCTGGGCAGGCCGTCGTATGTCCTGGTATTTATCCCTTTCACGGGCCAAGAGCCCAAGCTCCCTTGATACCGCCGCCGGAAAAAGAATCAAAGCCCGAAGGCCAAAGCTAAGGCCAGAGGCCAAAGGCGATATTCAGGCCCATGATGACCGCCCCCGCGCCAATGCAGGCACCGAGAACCATCTTGGGACTGAATTTGATCGAATCATCATCGGCCTCAAAGTATCTCATCAGGCCGGCTGACGACTGAAGGCCGCTTCCCTCATTCTTTCTTCTTGCCATATTTATCACCTTGACCCATCATCTTAAGAAGATTGCGGCCTCAAGCGGAGGCGGCCCGGGCGGGGACGGCCAGAAAAAAGGATGGGTGGCGTTTTATGGCTCCCGCCAGCCGTTCATATCCTGGAAGGGATGGCCATCCTTTCCCCTTCCTCCCTTAATCGCTCGGGGCCAGTTGCTGCTGGGGTTGCCCCTGGCTGAATGATCGCTCCAGTAGTTTCCGCCTGTGCTGCTGCCAGCATCCCAGCTATTCTCTCCATCGGCATCGATCGAATGCTCTATATTGTCCAGGAAATTATTGTGATAGATCATATTCCCGGAAGAGAATGATACCCGGCAGCCCAGGGAATTGGAGATGATCTCATTTTGATAGATCTGGTTGTTGTCTGAGAGATTCAGCCAGATTCCTGTGACCAGGTTCCCTCGCACAGAATTGCCGCGGATGATATTATCTTCACCGGAGAGGAGGGAGATGCCGTTCTGTTCATTATAGGATGCATTGTTTCCCTCAATCAGGTTCCAGCCTGAGGCATAAAGAAAGATGCCGCTGTATCTGTTGCCCTGCAGAAGGTTGTCAAGGATCTCATTTCCAGAGGAGTTGATCAGCCTCATGCCAAAGCATCCTGAGATATTGCTATCTTTTATGCTGTTGTTCGTGGAATGGAAGAGGAAGACGGCATCCTGGGTCAGGCTGATATTCTCCACTGCTGTATTTCTGCAATAGGCCAGGGTGAGATGAGCCAGCTCTCTGTCCCGAATCTGAGCGCCTGAGCGATCAAACAGATAAGCAATGGGAACCATATCCACCAGGTTTGACTCATCTATGCTGTTATTGAAGCCTTCTTTATCCCCGCTCTCCACATAAAGGCTCCAGCTCACATTTTGAAAGCGATTGGCATAGAGCAGGTTGGCCGGGGATTCAAGGAGCATAATGCCCTGCAGGCCATCGACGAACTCGTTTCTCAGAATCTCGCAGTGGGAAGAGGATACTATCTGCATTGCAGTATCGCTTATGTCTGTAAATCTGTTCTCTGCAATCCGATTATAATCCCCTCTCCCCAGGTCAAGGGCGGCGGTGAGGCCATCCATATGGTTCCCAGTGATGGTGTTGCGGCTGGTGTTGTCCAGTCTCATGCCATACTCTCCCTCTTTTATGCTATTGTTATTGATCTGCAACCCTATAGCATCCTGAATATAGAGGGCATTGCTGCACCGGCTGATGTTGTTATACTGCAGGCTGTTGTTATGGCACTCCAAAGCAGCCAGGCCTATCTGTCCGCCAATGATCTCGTTTCTCTGAAGATCAACCTCGCTCACATTGGCCAGCAGAGCGGCGCGGCTGGAGGGAAGGCCTCCATCCTCCATGCTGATCAGATTGCCGGCGACCGATATACTGCTGCCATTCAAGAGGAGTATGCCATAGCCTCGGCTGGTGATATTGTTTCTCTGGATCTGCGTCCGGCTGGAGTTATCAAGCCAAATACCCCAATAGGTATCTGAGATGCTGTTCTCATTGATCCTGTTCCCATCTGACTCCCCCAGAAATATGGAGATATTGCAGCCGGTGAATTCATTTGCCGTTATGCTATTATTGCTGGAGGAGCCCCTCAATGCCACCCCTCCCTGGCAGCCTCTTATCAGATTTCCGGTTATTGAGTTTCCCTCTGAGCCGGCGGCAAGTATTGCCGGGCTGGCATCTTCGAATGCATTGTTCTTAATACTGTTTCCCCGGGAGAGGAGATTGATTGCTGCCCCTGAATATCCCTGAAAGGTAAGCCCTTCCAGCAGGCACCCATCTGAAGATACTGTGACTCCCGTCTCCTTGCCACTGCCGTGGAGGATTATCGGGCCGCTCTCCCCTAGAAGGGGCATAATGCTGAGGCTCTTGTTGAGGATGATCTCCCCGCTATAGTCTCCCGGCCTGACATATATCGTATCGCCATCATTGGCCTGTGCCACTGCCTCCTGGATCGTTCTGTAATTGGAGTGACCGTCATCATCTACAATATGAGTTCTTATGCCATCAACCGGAGCAAACCATATGATAATGGCTATGAGGATGATCAATGGTATTCTTGGCATGAGTACTACTTGCCAAGGCACCTTTTATAGTTAATGCATTTAGCGAGGATCGGGCCCTCACCAAACCCCTTTATTTCCAGTGGAAAAATCAACTCAGATTTCTTGCCTTGATGAACAGAAAATCTGGAAAAATTGTATCAAACTGAATGATTTACAGATAATGTTATTTCGTAAGTTATATATCTGAGAGAGCATAGCCTGCTCTTTCAGAGCCTGTTATTTCATTGATCAATCGTTAATAACTTTTTATATACATTTATTATAAAATACATCTTCTTCATTTTGCTAAACTGCTCAGTCCATCAAACACAGCAGACCCAGTGAATCAGCGAATGCGAAAGGATAAACCTTATCTACTTCTCCACCCATGCTTTTGATGGACGATGATCAGATGACGGAGATTCAGCCGCACAAACACTGCCTTGTCTGTGGCAATTCCGTGCGCGCAGACGAGAACTTCTGCGATGAGCTCTGCGAATCGAAGTACAAGTCGGCGCAAAAGAGGCAGCAGATCCTGTTTATAATATTCATATTAATAATGATATTAATCTTGTTTATGCCGTCTATTCTCAAAACCACTGGGTGAAAGATGAGACAAGCAGTGATAATTCTGGTATTATTGGCGGCAATCGCCTTCTGTTCATGCGGTAGTGCCAGGGGCGACTATATAGAGGTCCGGGACGTTACAATGCGCCTGGAGGGGGATCGTGCCACCTTCGATCTCAATTATACCCTTGATACCTTTGCCCGCCTCTATGTACTCGCACTGGGGGCCAGGCAGCTTGAGCCGGATCTGATCTCCTTTTTGGGCGGATATAAGGATGTGAAGCTCATAAAGGCGGATGAGAGTAGAGCCTCTCTACAGGTCAACGGGGCAGGAAAGAATCTGGACAATTGCTACCTGTTCTACTCCCGCCCCTTCGGCAGCAAGGATAGGCCGCTGAAGAGGGGGGTGGAGAGGCTCTCTGTGGTTTATCCCGGGGGCAAGGTCGATACATTTTACAATGTCAACTCCACCCAGAATGTCTTCTATGAGGCCGACTAGCAGGCCGGCCATGTTGAGGCCAAGCATTTGGAATTGGGCCCTGTCCTCAGCGTGGCACTGCTCCTGATTGCGATTGAGCCACCGGCGAGGCCCAGCTTGTGATTGGTGCTGAGCTATCAGGACAGTCTGACATGAACATTTGTAATAAATCAAATCAGATGGTGAATTGTTCACGTTTTGTGCTATAATTCTTCATCTGTGCCATAGATATTTAAATTATAAGGGCTAATAAGTAGAGATCATAGCATCTTATTGAACATAAGAACCATAGGAGCGTGGAGGTATGAAGAGAAATAGAGAAGAGATAATTTCCCAGATCCTGAGCATCTGCATGGATGGGGCTATCAAGACCCGTGTTGTATATAAGGCAAACCTGAATTTCAAGACCGTAGAGCCTTATCTGGAACTTCTGGTAAAGAACAAGCTCTTAAAAGTCCAGCCTGGGAAAAGAACATTCTATGAAACTACAAAAAAAGGCGAAAATCTTTTAAAAGCTATGGAAAATGTAAACAGAGTGATAGGGTTCAGATCCCTTTAGGCTCTTCAGCCCCAATAGATTCCAGCCTCAATTGTGTCCGATGGGCAGTGAGATGCAGTGCAACCCATCGCATACTCGCGGATGGCCGGATTGCGCTATCCGCAATTCATCACTCCGGATCGGATATGATCGATCCAGCAGATCGAGCGAGGATAATAGGCGGGGAGGGTATTCTGCCTTGCCGGCTCAAAATCGCAAAGAGGGGGCTTTAAAAAAGCACCTCATTCATCAGGCCCTTCTGGAATGGGACGAGATCGATGCGTTCCGTTTTTTGGCTCAGCAGGAATGCAATGCGCAGATCTATCTTCTGGATCTCACACTCCATCCTCATGATCCTCCCAATAAGAAGCTTGCGCCTCTGAAGCAGTGCTTCCATCTCATTCATTGCCCCTCACCCCGGCTTTCCCTCTTCCCATGCACCCAAAACGCAGGCCTGAGATGCGATCAGGCCTGAGATATAAGCCTTCATTCTCGGTTTGAGCATATTTGTATAAGTGTTTTATGACACAGATTGAGAATTATAGTACATAATGCGAACAGTAAAACAGTCTTTGAAATAATTTGAAAACAATACCGCCTTCGCCCTCTCGCTGCCATTCTCATTCTTAGAGTGCGAATCAACACCTGCCTTTAAACAACCATGCTGTTTTGTGATGAGGTCCAGGCATTCCGGTTTCAATCCACATGCCATTTTTTTTAATGACTGTTCTATCAGGCATCGAAGGACTTATCTCCAAGGAAAAAGGCATAGAAAATCTGCTTGGAGCTGAAAAAAATCATGAGAGGCATCAGAGACAAATTTCCCCATCTGCCGGAAAGGATCGCAGGATTAAGAGAGCTGGCCTATAACCTTTGGTGGAGCTGGCACCCCGAGGGCAGGATGCTGTTCAAGCTCCTGCACAGACAGGGCTGGCATCTGAGCAATCACAATCCAGTCAAGATGCTCAACCAGATGGATGCCCATATGCTCAAGACAGCATCTACTGATGTTCACTTCCTGAGGCATTACGATTCTGTGATGGCCAGATTCGAAGGGTATATGGAGCCTGCCAGCAGTTGGTTTTGTGCTGGGGATCGCGAGCCGGATAAATGCGCCATTGCCTACTTCTCTGCTGAATATGGCCTGCATCATGCCCTGCCATTTTATGCCGGAGGCTTGGGATTTTTGGCTGGCGATTACCTGAAAGAGTGCAGCGATCTGGGAATCCCCCTGGTGGGTGTGGGGTTCATGTATCCCCAGGGCTACCTCCGCCAGTTGGTCTCCGCAGATGGCTGGCAGGTTGGCGCATGCGAGATGCTGGACCGGGAGAATGCACCCATTCACAAGCTGATGGATGAGAATGGAGAGCCTGTATCGATCAGGGTTCCCGTCATGGATCCTCCAATCACCCTTGAGGTCTGGATGGTCCAGGTGGGGAGGACCAAGCTCTATCTGATCGATACATCCAGCCAGGCCAATGAACCACAGAACAGGATCATCTCCGACCGGCTCTACACCGGCGACCGGGAGATGCGACTGCGCCAGGAGATAGTACTGGGAATCGGTGGGGCGAGGATACTGCGAGCCCTGGGCGAGGACTATGCCGTCCTTCACCTGAATGAGGGCCATCCTGCATTGGCTGTGCTGGAGAGGATCAGGGAGAAGGTTGAGCAGGGAATGAGCTATCACGATGCCTCCAGGCTGGTCAGAGATACCACCCTGTTTACCACCCACACCCCAGTTCCTGCGGGCCATGATGCCTTTGCCTATCCGCTCTTAGAGAAGTACCTCTCATCCTATCTTCCCACCCTGGATCTGTCCATGGAGGAGTTCATAGGCCTGGGGCTGAACCCCGCCCGGCCCGGTGAGTTCAATATGACCGCCTTCGCCCTCAGAAGGTCAGCCTACCGCAATGCTGTGAGCAGGAGGCATGGAGAGGTGAGCCGGAGCATGTGGCAGTCTCTGTGGCCCAATCTTCCTGTAGATCAGATCCCCATCGATCATGTCACCAATGGCATTCACGTCCCCTCCTGGATCGATCGCCGCCTGGGTTCAGAAATCCTGTGCCGCTACATGGGCCGGACCTGGCTGGAAGAGCATGATGAGAGCCGCATCTGGGATCTGGTCTGTGAGATTCCCGACGAGGTGCTCTGGAAGCATCATAATGCCATGAAGAGCATGCTGATCACCAAGATAAAGGAACGGGCGCGGAACAAATGGCTGGAAGGGGGAGCCGAACCGGGACAGATCATGGCCTCAGGAGTGCTTCTGGATCCTTCTGCCCTCACCCTGGGGTTTGCCAGGCGCTTTGCCTCTTACAAGCGGCCCACTCTCCTCCTGCAGGATATCGACCGGCTGAGACGGATTCTCAATGATCCCTGGAAGCCGGTGCAGATCATATTCGCCGGAAAGGCGCATACGGACGACGATCAGAGCAAGATGCTATTGCAGCAGGTATTCAATGCCGCCAAGGACAGAGCATCAGGTGGCAGGATCGCATTTGTCGAGGACTACGATGAGCTTCTGGCCCAGTATCTGGTGCACGGGGTTGATGTCTGGGTGAACAATCCCATTCCTCCCATGGAGGCGAGCGGAACCAGCGGGATGAAGGCCTCAATAAATGGCGTTCCCCAGCTCTCAGTCCTGGATGGCTGGTGGATTGAGGGATACAATGGCAAGAACGGCTGGGCGTTCCCGGGAGCAGAGGAGGGATTGGATAGAGATGCAAAGGACGCAGCCTCAATCTATACCCTCCTGGAGAAGGAGATCGTGCCTCTTTACTATAACATTGCTGAGGACGGCATTCCTCATGGCTGGGTGACAGTGATGAAGGAGGCCATCAGGATGAATGGCCCGAACTTCTCTGCTGCCCGCATGGCCAAGGAGTATGCGGACAAGTTCTACCGTCCGGCCATCGATGCTTATATGATGGAAAAGAGGAGAAGAGAGAGGGGATTCATAAAGCAGGATCATTTTGGAAAGTTCTGATCCGTACCCTCTCCCGGTCTGAATCGACCTCAATGAAGCTTCCATTCTTCACCTGGAGGAGATCGGCCGGCACCCTATCCACCAGAGGGATGCCGCTGATGATGGCCCCTACAGCCACAATGGGCTCGGATCGGAGATTGATCATGGCTGCCGGGGCCAGACCTCTCTTCTTCAGTTGATAGATGACATAAGAGCCCACTGTAGAGCCCTTTCCTCCGGGGAATATGAGCACCTTGCCGCTGATCTTCTGGCCGTACAGCTCGTGGCCGGGGTCGACCACCATCCCCGTTCTGGGGTCGACATTGCCCAGGAATGAGATGGCCATCCTCGTGGTCAGAGCAGGCCCGCTGGCAAATCCTGAGGCCACCTTATGGCAGGGAACCTCCCTCATCTCCTCCTCCCCAAAGCGACATCGATGCACTCTTCCAGGCTGCCGAAGGCGGCATCCACTCCTCCCAGCCCGGGCAGGTAGACCAGAGCCTTGCCCGAGTTGACCATCATCCTTCCAAATCCCTCTGTGGCCGGTGAGACCACCATGCAGGTATCACAAAATATCCGGGCCCCGGAGGACTCTATCCTTTCCACCAGCTCTGGGCATGAGTCTCTGATCTTGCGGGCGGTGCAGACCCACATCTCCTTTTGAACCCTCTGCCCGGCCAGGAGGTCGGCTATCCTCTCCAGCTCCTCTCGAGAGCAGTGAGGGCATCCCAGGGCCACTATATCGACATCAGCTCCTCTGCTCTCCCCATAGACCGCCTCGATCTCCTCCTTCTCAATGCCGATCCTCTCACATTCATCATGATCTGCTGCGGAGCCGGGGGGAACGGGCGGACCGGGGGTGACGCCATCCACATAGTAGAGAGCCACTGAGCCACTGGCAGCCATCGCCGCCCCCAGGGCTTTCAGCTCATCCCTGCTGGGCGTGGACCGGAGCCGGAAGAGAGGAACCCCATCCCCAACCTCTCTGCCGACCAGAAATCCAAGGGCGCCATAGTCAGAGCTCGCGAGCTCCGCCTTCACCTCGATGATATGGCTGGGCTGGCGGTTGATATCCAGATGGTAGCCGTAAAGAGCTGTCTTGCCGATCAGAGCGGCAGCCAGGGCAGAGGGGCCTCCCTCTCGATTGCTTCTGGCGCCGATAACTGAATTGGCATAAGAGACCGCCGAGGACTCGCTCCAGGCCAGGTGGTCATCTCTTTGGGCCAGGTCGTCGTAGATCTGATAGGGGGTGCAGGTGCAGTCGACAGTCACTCCCAGCCGGCGGTAGGCCTCGATGATCTCCTGCTGCTTGGAGGCGAACTGCTCGCTGATCCCCATATCCCGCCAGCAGTAAAGGTCCATGCCGGCGGGATTTAGGATGCTGGGGACTACCACCTCTCCCTCAAGATCGGATATCCATTCCAGGCCGGCATCTCCGATATTCTTATAGGATACCCCGGCAATCTGCACCGATTTCACCTGAACGAGCCTCTCTGCCCCGTAGATGTCGCCCAGGGCTACCAGGATCTCCATCATCCGGCGAAGGGTCTCACCCCGATCTCCCCGGTATACAGCCTCCTCATCGCGAGAGAGATACATGCACTGGATACCTCCTCCTGAGTATTAATCCTTTCCAGATTCACCGCCGGGGTTTATACCAGCCGGAAGAGGGGATGAGTGGCCTCGGGATAGACCTCCAGGTCCCTTACCGCCTCCGCCACCAGGATGTCGGCCATAGCCGCAGCCGGAAAGATGACCTCACCGCTCTCAATGGGGCCGTAGAGGAGAAAGTCGCCCCCCATGGCCAGTTGCATGCAGGCAGCAGCAGCATCGCAACAACTGCGATTGATTTTAGCCCTCTCCTTGAGCCACTGCCAGGAGCTGACGGCATTATGAATTCCCGAGCCCACAGGCAGCCCCAGGCGGGACTTGGCGACCACAGAGAAGCGCAGAGAAGAGCCCGCCCCGTTTCCCATGGGCATCACACCCGGATCGATGAGAATGTTGCTTATTCCAAGCCTCCTGGCCAGGGGGACGAGCCCCTCATCCTTCACCCGGCCGCCGTTCTCCAGGATCTGCATCCCTCCCTCCACCCCCGGCTCGCCCGGGTTATAGGCGAGGATGATGGCGCTGTCAACCTCGTTCTCCAGCAAAGCCCTGGCCTCGGCCTCGTCGGTGGCTATGCTTATGCTGTTGAATATGGCCCTGTCTGCATACCCCAGCTCCGAGAGCAGAGATAGGGCTGCGGAGCGAGTGCTCTTCTCAGCCGAGTCGACGATAAAGGGCCCGGACCAGATCTCCTCTATGAAATCCAGATATCTCAGCAGGGCAGAAGCTGTCCGGGCATAGATATGAGGGACAAAAGGGCATCCCGTCTCCCCGGAGAGCTCGGACTGGCGGAGCACCAGCCTCTCTGCTGCAGAGCGATCGAACCTGCCCTTTTCATCATCCTCGACAATTCTGTGCCCCTGATAGAAGATGGTGCCGCAAAGTACGGTGGGCAGCGATCCAGGCTGCCCTCCAAACCTCACCCCGGCCACATTGACTATCGATTGCCCATTCTTGAAACGGAACATATCTCATACCCCGGATGCGACCAGCCATCTGGCGGTCTCCATGCCGACCCCCGCCCCGAAGAAGAGATCGCTGTCAACAGATAACATCTCCTGACGGGCTGCCTTCCTCTCAATCACCTGATAGGGCTCCTCGGGAAAGGGGGTGGAGATCTGTTCATACTGGGAGATCAGCCTCTCTATCTCCTCTCTGTCCTCAAGGCCGATCCTCTCCACCAGCTCCACCTGCCTTGCAAAGCGCTCGATGGCCTGAGCGGGGAGGTTCTGGATGAATGGAATTGCTCCCTTTGATCCGATTATCCTTCCCCTCTCGTCGATGCCATTCTTATGCAGGGCGATCAGGGTGTTGCCCGGCAGATGGCCCTTTGACTCCGCTCCGCAGATGATGAGCACTCTTATATTGCTGTTGCTGATCACATTGGCCACAATCTTCTCCAATCCCAGGTTCTCTGTCCTGCAGGGGCCGGATATGGCCGCCCCCCGGGGATGAAAGGTGCTGGCCAGGGTGACCACTGCCACCCTTGCCCCCGGATCGCCCAACAGGTACTCTCCCCGCACCGGCGGCCAGGGATCCAGATATCCCCGGCACGCAGCCTCTCTGTTGATATCTTCGGCCTCCTCTGTCATATTGCTCCCCTGGATCTTCCTCTTGCCATTCTTGGAATTGATAGGTCAGCATATAATTTTTTCCGGTTTAGAAAGCTATATGAAAAATTGAAATATCATGATAGATCATAGGTGCAGGTGATCGTAAAATGTTTAACACTTCACAAGAATTTAGCCATGCAATGAGTTGGTGGCTCTAAATGGCCTCGTACAAGGAAAGGATTCTGGATGTCATAGGCGAGTCTGAGGTGGGCCTGACCACAGTTGATGTGGCCAAGAAGGCCAATGTCAGCAAGACCACAGTCATAAAATATCTCTCTGTGCTCAGCTCCGAGGGGGAGGTCGAGTTCGTGGAGGTGGGACCTTCAAAGCTCTGGAGGACGAAGAGCACAATCACAAAGCATGGGGAAGAGCAGGAGGGAAGGATGAAGGCGGAGGCATTTCCCATGATGGATATTGATTTTCATAACGGCGAGGAGGAGACAGTCTACTTCTCATTTCGGGTCAAGTCGGAACAGATCTGCCAGCTGATGAAGCAAGCCAGGAAATGTGCATGTGAAACCTCAGATAGAATTGATCGAGGATAGATTTTATGCAGAGCAATGTGCAGACCTCCATACCAAAGGAGATAACCGACTTCTTCCATGTCGATAAAGGCCAAACGCTCCTCATCAAGGGGATGCCGGGGACGGGCAAGACCACCCTCGCCCTGGAGATCATGAGCAGCCTGTGTGAGGAGAGAAATGGGGTTTACATATCCACACGGGTGGACCCCCGCCGGCTCTATGCTACCAATCCCTGGGTGGAGGAGGTTCTAATGCCCAGGAATGTGGTCAATGCCACCCAAACCAAGCTCCTGGAGAGCCTGAGTAAGGCGGGCAAGGAGCTTTCCAGCTATTATGCTGTTCTGGACTTCTTCCGGGTCTTCTTCGAGGAGACAGAGGATATGGACAACCCCATGATCATAATCGATAGCTGGGATGCAGTCCTGAACTACACCTCTCATCTGATAGGCTCCTCTCAGCACAGCTTCGAGCAGAACATCTGCGAGTTCGCCCGTGATCTTGACACCCATCTCATCTTCGTCTCCGAGTTCGCCAGCGTCATGCCCCTGGACTATATTGTGGACGGGGTGGTGACCATGGAGCAGTTCAACCTCCCCGGCCATACCGAGGGGAATATGAGGACCCGCTACTTCCGGCAGATCAAGCTGGAGAAGCTGAGAGGAGTCCAGATCAATCAGAAGAACTACACTGTCACATTGCACAACGGCCGGTTCAGGTTCTTCGAGCCCTATCGGGAGTACAAAGATGCGCGAATTGTGAGCGATGGGGTAAGGGTTCCCGATCCCTCTGAAGACCGGATATCAACTGGCATCCCTGACCTGGATATCGTAACCGGCGGCCTGAAATACGGCTCGTGCAATGTCCTGGAGATAGATCACGGTGTGGGCAAGAGGTATTACCAGATTCTGACCGCCCTGGCCTCCAATGCCATCAAGAACGGCCGGGGGGTGTCCATCCTTCCCAGCATCGGCTATCAGCTCAGCTCGCGGGACATCTTTGTGCCCACCAATGTCGTCGTCTCCCAGCCAGAGGGTGATGATGCAGGAGCCTGGGGAAAGGACCTGCTGAAGAGGTGGGATGCATTGCGGGAGAGGACCGGCCGGCCCATCCTGAATATCATCGGCCTGGACTCCATTGAGTTCACCTTCGGCTATAAGGCGTCTTTGAACCTGACCAACCTGATGATCAGAGACTGGAAGGAGACCAATGACATCAATGTCCTGGTGGTAAAGAGCGGCCAGGAGAGCATGAACATGGCCATTCACACCGCAGACAGCTATTTCCTGGTAAATGAGCTGAATGGAGGGCTCTGTCTGTATGGGGTCATACCCAGGACTGAGCCCTACAATATGCTTTTAGAGGACAGAAACAGGATCCGCCTGACACCGATGGTCTGAGAGGCCTGTGAGGGTTCAGGCCCCGGCTACAGCCCGCGCCTCTCTGGCGATCCTGCTCGCAGCCTCCTTTCTCATCATCTCCATGAACTCCCTCTGGGTGGCATAGACCAGGGCTCCTGTGGGGCAGGCCTGGACACAGGCTGGAAGATCCCGATCTTTGCAACGGTCGCATTTGACTGCCATTCTGACCTCAGTCCTCCTGCCCACCACACCATAGGGGCAGATCATGGCGCACATCCAGCAGCCTATGCAGTTCTCTTCAATCCGTTCCACCACTCCTGTGAGCGGGTCCTGGACCAGAGCTCCAGTGCGGCAGACGGCAACACAGGGCGCATCCTCGCAGTGGCGGCAGATCATGGGCACATTCCTGCCCTCTGCCCTCTCCACAAAGAGCAGGCGGACGGGCACAGGCTTCTCCGATGCGGCCGCATAGAGGCTCTTGGATCTGGAGTGCTCTACTGCGCAGGCCATCTCGCAGGACCGGCAGCCCATGCACCTCTCCAGGCGGACGAATATCTCCTTATTCTCTTTCATCGCCATCGCTATCCACCGCCATCAGGCCAGACCAAGTCTTCTGCGCTGGCTATCGATATGCTCGATCATCAGGCCGGCCGCCTTCACTGGATCTGGCTCCACAGCGAAGCACGCTCCCACCACCTCCTTGGCCCCGGAGGTGAGCAGATCAGCCACAGCTTTGCTTCCCATGACCGGGGGGACTGTTCCCAGGACGGTGAACACCCCGGAGCTGACAACATACGCGCCGATGGATACTGCCTTCTCGCTCATCCATTCTGGGGCTGCTCCTGCTGCCGGCAGGTCGCTTATGTCCACCCCCAGGGCATTGGCCAGGGCTGCTGCAGCAATGAGAATGCGGCTGATGTCAACGCAGGAGCCCATATGAAGGACCGGGGGCACTCCCAGGGCCTGACAGATGCCCTTCAGGCCACCGCCTGCCCTCTCTGCTGCCTCCGGCTGGAGGAGGCCGGCCTTGGCGCAGGCCTGGGCGTTGCAGCCGGTGGTGAGGACCAGGACATCGTTCTTGATCAATTCCTGAACCATGCTGATATGGCCGAGGTCATGGGTGATCTTGGGGTTGTTGCAGCCGACAACAGCCCCTATGCCCCGGATGCTGCCGCTCTTTATGGCCTCTATCAGGGGATCTAAGCTGCCTCCCAGGGCGGAGAGTATTGCCTCTACAGAGAATCCGGCCATGCATTTGGTCTTGATGTCCGGGATCTGGACCCGTGAAGGATCGCGGTTGCGGAAGTTTTTCACTGCTGTGCGCACGATCTCTTTTGCCGTCTGCCCTGCTGTCTCCTCATGGAACTCCATGTGGGTTGCGCCCGGGAATTTTGCTTTGGGTGAGGTGGAGATCAATTTGGTATGGAAGCAGCCGGCCATTGGGCCCAGGGCGGGCATGATGCACTGCACATCCACCACCATCGCCTCCACAGCGCCTGTAGCCATGATCAGCTCCTGGCCCAGGAAGTTGCCTGCCACCGGGACGCCCTGGCGCATCAGGGCCTCGTTGGCGGTGCAGCATATCCCCGCCAGATTGATTCCCTCTGCTCCCTCCTCCCGGGCCAGAGCGATCAGTTCCGGATCGGATGCCGCGGCGATGATCATCTCCGAGAGAAGGGGCTCGTGGCCGTGGATGATGATGTTCACCTTCTCCGGCTCTATGACCCCCATGTTGGCCTCAGAGAACAGGGGCTTGGGGGTGCCGAAGATGACATCCTGCAGCTCAGTGGCGATCATGGAGCCGCCCCAACCATCGGAGATGCTGGTCCTGAGGCCGTGCAGTATGAGGTTCACATAATCGTTGTCCACGCCGATGTGGGTCCGATGCATGCATTCCACGATCTCCCTGTCCACGCCGCGAGGGTCGATTCCCAGCCTCTTCCACAGCTCGAGCCTCTGGGGAGGGGCGCGGCGGGTGAACTGGATGGGTCCGTCCTGTTTTCCAAATTCTGCCAATATGGCTGTGGCCAGGAGGGCCGGGCTATCCACACCGTACTCCTTCATCAGCCGGTCGAGCTTCTCCTGGTCTTTGATGCCATAGGAGGGGGATTTGCCCTCCACTATGAGCTTGAAGGCGGTCGCGACATCCCTCCCGTGATCGGAGTGGGCTGCTGCCCCGGCGGCAATGCTCCGCAGGAGATTTCGGGCGACGATTATATCCGCAGTGGCCCCGCAGACGCCCGCGCTTGCCCCTTCCCCGAAAGGATCGATCCGACAGGGTCCCATGTTGCAGTTTCTGCAGCATATGCCCAATTCACCGAAACCACATTGAGGTTGCAGTCTCTCCAGCCTATCCCAGGCCGTCTCCAGGCCCGATCTCTCACAGACACGAAGCATCTCCTGGCAGGCAGGGTCTATTGATCTGCTGCGAACATCGTTTACCATCATTGATCCCTCTATAATGAGAACTTGCAGCGATGAATCGCCATTTTACTATTTATTAGTGACGATTTGATCAAAAAAATTTTATTGAACATTGGATCTGAGGATTGAGGCCACCATTCTTAAAACATCTTTTGCAATTTTCAGTCTTCCAATTAACGCCAAGATAGCAGTGGCCAGACTGTTTTTTTTGCGTCAACGAATTCGATGATCCTGCAGACAGGGCAGAGATCCAGGGGCTTTGGCTGGCTAAACCTCTCTCTCCTTCTCCGCCAGTCCCAGGACATTCAGCAATCCCAGGAGGTTCTCCCTGGATAGCGACCCATCTGAGACCTTCTTGAGCACCTCTTTGGCATTGAAGGCCACCCCCAGGCCGGCATTCTTGATCATCAGGCAGTCATTGGCCCCGTCCCCCACTGCCACGATGTTGTCCGGGCTGATCTTCTCCTTCTCCGCCAACTGGAAGATCATCCGCCCCTTGGCCTCGGCATCGATTATATCCCCCTTGATCCTCCCGGTGAGAACACCATCTTCGATCTCCAGATCATTGGCAAAGACATAATCAAATCCCAGGCGCTCTTTCAGCACATCTGTGAAGTAAGTGAACCCGCCACTGATCAGGGCGATCTTGTATCCCACCTGTTTTAAGTGATGGATCAGCTCCTCAGAGCCCGGGGTGAGCTCGAGATCTGCAGCTATCTCCTGCAGAGTGGTGAGGGGCATTCCCTTCAGAAGGCACACCCTCTGGCGGAGGGATTCCTTGAAGTCCATCTCGCCGTTCATCGCCCGGTCGGTGATCGCCTTCACCTCCTCGTCCACCCCGGCGAAGCTGGCCAGGCGGTTGATGATCTCGAAGTCCACAATGGTCATATCCATATCGAAGACTATGAGCCTCTTCTCCTTTCTGGATTGGCTCAGATCCTGTATCACCACATCCAGCCCCAGCCGCTCACACTCCCTCTTAAGCTGTGCCCGGCAGTCTTCAGCTATGCATTCGGCAAAGTCCATCAGAAACTCAATGGAGATCAACTCCCCCCGGGCGGTGACCGAGGCTCTCTCGATATTGATCTCATATCTGGTGGCCACCTCCGCCACATCGCGAATGATCCCCGGCCGGTCCCTGGCCAGGATGGTGACCACATAGAGCTCCTTAGCTGTCTGGCGCCGGCCCTGATGCCCCTCCAGGGGGAGGAAGGAGAAGTCTATGGCCAGTCTCTCTGCATTATCCTGGTACCACTGCTTCAGCTTGCCGGGGGTGGTCTCTGCTGAGGCAAAATCGGCGACCACTGTCATGACGCATATCCCCTGCATCACCCTCTGATCCATATCCACGATGTTTACATTCTGACGGGCGGGCTTATTCAGAATGTCGCGAATCAGGCCGGGTCTGTCCCGGCCCATGAAAGATATGACCCAGAGATCATCAGTCAGAGGGCACAATCCCCCTTTTTCAGTGGCTGCATCGCTCTCACACTCGTCCTCTCATGCCTGCATCTCATGCCTATATACCTTTTCGGATAAGGGCAGTATAATATACAACATCACAAAATACAATGTTACAAAATACAAGGGCCGCACAGGGGATCTCCCGGATTGTCAGGACTGAAATCCGTTATCCTCTGACTGATTCGTGACGATATAAACCACTAAGCTCAATCCCCGGGCTTTGCTCACAGAAGAGAGCAAGAAAACCCTATTTCCGATATTTATTCAGTCATTTTCATATAGTAAAAACTGATCTATCTTGAATCTCACGGCATTTGATTGATGAAAGGACATCAAGCATTGCAGCAGATCACTCATCTCCTATCTTCTTCAGCAGCCATCCCATATTCTGCCCGAGCGTCCTCATCGTTGCCAGCCCCTCTCCGTCCCTCTCCACATCCTTCTCTGCAAGGCCCATGCCCAGGTTCCAGTAGCTCGACCCGGCGACTATCATCTGGCTGATCAGGAAGAGGTGGTTGATGGAGTCGAAGACATGGATCGCTCCCGCCCGGCGCACTGCCACCACTGCTGCTCCCACCTTTCGCTTGAACAGACATCCATTGGCCATGGCCACAAACCCCGCCCGGTCGATGAGGGCTTTCGTCTCAGGGGTTAGATCGGCGAAATAGGTGGGCGAGCCTATGATGATGCCCTGGGCGGCCATCATCTTCTCAATGCACTGGTTTATCATATCCTTCTCCTGGACACAGCGGCCGTTCCTGTTCTCCATGCACTTGAAGCAGGCTCTGCAGCCTCCCAGGGGGCCTTTGAGGTGCACCAGCTCCGTCTCTATCCCCTGGGCCTCCAATTCCCGAAGGACGGCTGCGAGCAGTGTGGCAGTGTTCCCTTCGCGCCGGGGGCTGCCGTTGAATGCTACCACTCTCATAGATCATACCTCCTCAAGGCAGTAATCCCTCCTGCCCAGACCTATCTTATGCCCGTAATCGAGCTGAACTCTTCCCAGGGTGCTCTCCCAGACCCCCTGAAACTTATCCTCCCCGGGCTCCCGGTTCCTCTCCAAAAGGCTGTTTTTCAGGCCGGTCTGCTGGTTCACCAGGTCATAGCTGGCCTGATCTATGGCCACGGGGTCCTTTGAGGCCAGGATGCCGATGTCCGGCACAATCGGCGCATCGCTCCAGGGGCAGCAATCACAGTCCGGAGTGATGTTCAGGAGGAAGTTGATGAACCCCAGCCTACCCTTCTTTCCGGTCACTGCTCCCAGGGCATACTCGACCATCCTCTCCATGAATGGGGGCACCTCCACAACCCAGTCGAAGTCCAGTGCATGGGCGGGGCAGAGGCGCAGGCATTTGCCGCATCCGGTGCATAGGCTGTAGTCGATCTGAGTTATCCTCTTCTTCACAGTGATCGCCTGCTTGGGGCAGGCCTCTGCACAAGCCCTGCAGCCCTCACACAGCTCGGCGCTGAATATCGGCCGGGCGGAGTGCTGCTCCGACTTTCCCAGAGGGGGAGCGCAACCCATCCCCAGATTCTTGATCGCCCCCCCAAAGCCGGCAGGCAGGTGGCCTTTGAAGTGGGATACCACGATCATGCTCTGGGCGGAGGCGATCTCACCGGCGATCTTGACCTGCTGGAAGTGCTTCCCCTCGATGGTCACCTCCCGGTAGTTGTCTCCCTGCAGGCCGTCAGCGATGATGACCGGCGCTCCGGCCACCATCCGTCCAAAGCCGTGCTCCTCTGCAGTCTGCAGGTGGCGGACGGAATTGGAGCGGCTGCCTCCATAAAGGGTATTGGTGTCGGTGAGGAAAGGCTCTCCCCCTGCAGATCTGATCCTGTCTGCAATAGGCCGCACCAGGACGGGACTTACATAAGAGCTGTTTCCCTCCTCTCCGAAGTGAACCTTGATCGCTGTCAGGTCACCTCTCTTTATGATATAGGGAAATCCTGCGGCATCAAAGAGGCGCCGGACCTTGTTTTGCAGATTGTCCTCCGGGCTTCTCGCTCTGACCCCGGCAAAAAAGACTGTGCTCTTCAACTCCTGCCACCACCAGGTTGGTATGGTATTATGCTGGCAGTAGAAGAATTTGCTGGTGGGGCAAGGAGTAAGAGACAAAGGGCACAATGAGAAGGTAGATGGCATCCCAGGCTCGCTCGCAGAGGAAAGCGGAGAGCCGAAAAAAGGTATCTAGCCTCTTCGCGGGTATCCGACAACTGCAAAGAGCAGGGTTGTCACGAGGATCAGGGCCGGGAATACAGAGAGGGTGGCTGTGAGCCCGAAGTGGTCGGCAATTACCCCTGAGACCGAGACGCCAATGCCCCCGGCACCCATTGCAATACCCATGAAGAGGCCCGAGATCAGACCGATCCTGCTGGGCATGAGCTCATGAGCCATGGCGATCGTCACCGAGAACGAGGCCCAGAGGAAAAAACCAAAGCTGAGCATTGCTGCAATTTGAAGCGAACCCTGCGTGAGGAGAATGGCGGCAAAGGCCGGGATGGAGAAGAAGGTGGTTGCGACAGATACCGGTTTTCTTCCCATGCGGTCGGAGAGGTAGCCTCCGGTGAGCTGGCCGGCAACGCCAGCCAGGAGCATGGTGCTGATGAGGAAGGTGGCCTCGATCAATGGATATCCGCTCAGGACGAGATAGGTGGGCAGAAAGGTCATCGCTCCGAAGGTGACCCAGGAACGGAGGATCGAACCGGCAAAGAGGAGGAGCACAGGCATCCAGCTCTCGCTTCCACTGGACTCTGTCTGCCGCGCTGCCACCGGGCAGATGTCCGGAATCGGCCGGACGGCGAGGAGAAGGGCAGCGAGCAGAGCCGGTATCAGAAGCCAGGTCACAGCGGAGAGGCCGCCGGTGGTTATCACAATGCCGCCCAGGATCGGCCCGAGCGCCTGACCGAGGTTGCCGCCCACGATGAAGAACGATGTGAGGCGGCCCCGGTTGCTGGATACTGCAATCGCCGCCACCTTGCAGAGAGCACCGGGATGAAAGGTGGCAGCGCCCACAGCGGCAACTGCAATGGAGCCGAGCATGATCAGGTAATGATCTGATAGCAGCCCCAGAAATGCAATCCCGCAGCCGGAGAGGAGGACAGAGAGGGCCACGCTGACCCGAAATCCCCGCCTGTCAGCGAGGCTGCCGAAGATCGGCTGGAGGGCGGAGGAGATCAGGCTGTGCATTACCGGCAGGAGAGCGGCCTGAGAGTAGCTGTACCCGAGAGTGGTGATGAGAAGCGGCTGGAGTGCCATCAGCACCGGGGCATAGATATCGTTGATGAGGTGTGCCAGGGTAAGCTGGGTGATCTCCCGTACCCGTGACGGAGGCCGAGCCTCTTGATCGCGGGGCAATGATGTGCTCAGGCTCATGCGGACGGCTTTTTCATGCCCTTATATGAGATTAACTCCTGAAGGCGCTCGCTGAAGAGAGATCCGGGAGAGGGCTGATGAGGCTGAATCGAGCAGCAAATTGAAATATATTCTCGCCATAGGCCTGTTGTGGAAGGAAATATCTTCATCGCCCTGGCTTTGACCCTGTTCGCCGGCCTGGCCACAGGTATCGGGAGCCTGATCTCATATTTCATCCCCGAGCCCAACATGCGCTACCTGTCACTGAGCCTGGGCTTTGCCGCCGGAGTGATGGTCTATGTGGGCTTTGTGGACCTCTTCTGCAGCTCAAAGCTGGTCTTGGGCTTCGGGTATGCCAATCTCTTCTTCCTGATAGGCCTTGCATTGATCTATCTGCTCGATCATCTCGTTCCTCATATCCATATGGACGGCCAGGTGGACTCCCAATGCAACAGGCTCTATCGCACCGGGATTATGACCACCATCGGCATCGCCATTCATAACCTCCCCGAGGGTATGACTGTGGCCCTGGTCTCCCTGGCCGATCTGCGCCTGGGAGTGCCAGTGGCCATCGCCATCGCCATCCACAACATCCCCGAGGGGCTGGCCTGCAGCATCCCCCTTTACTGCGCCACATCCGACAGGAGGAAATCCTGCCTTATCTCCTTTGCCGCCGGAATGACTGAGCCCCTGGGAGCAATCCTGGCCATACTGATCCTCTATCCATTCCTAAATGACTGGCTCATTGCTGCTGCCACTGCTCTGGTGGCGGGAATCATGGTCTTCCTCAGCTTTGACGAGCTCATCCCCATAGCAAACCGTTATGGGGGCGAGCATATCACAAACATAGGCCTTATCGGCGGGTTTTTGGTGATGATGATAGGATTGACATTGATGGAGTCTCTCTAAAGAGGGCCAGTATGGCATACAGGAGGTTGAAAGCATAGCTGAAAATCCGTTGATCCCCGTGAAGTCCAGTGATGCGAAGGCACGCTCAGCCTCCGATTCCCGCTCCAATTCCCCCTCCAATTCTATTCCCACCTTAAGTCCCTCCTCTAATCCTCCCTCCGTCCTGAGGGTGGCCTTCTACTCCCTGCTCTTCAACCTGTCACTGGTGGTGGCAAAGCTGATCCTCTCCTCTCTATCCGGCAGCCTGGCCCTGCGAGCCGATGCAGTTCACTCCACAGTGGATGTTCTGGCCTCGCTGGCCCTCATCCTGGGGGTGAAGATCTCAGAGAGGAAGAGCGAAAGCTTTCCCCTGGGGCTTTATAAGGTGGAGAACCTGGCATCCATCGTCATCTCCTTCCTGTTATTCCTCACTGCTTATGAGATCATCATAGAGGCAGTGCGAGGGGATGCTGTGCTCATCAGCTATCAGGGATGGGTTCTTTATGCTGTGGCAGCTATAATCCCCCTGCCCTATCTATTCGGCAGCTTTCAGATCAAGGTGGGGGAGAGGACCGGCTCGCCCAGCCTGATAGCAGATGGCGTGCAGCATAAGGCCGATGTCCTCACCTCCTCCCTGGTCTTCCTCGCTCTGATTGCCCAGAGCGTCTCTTTTCCTTTGGACAGGATTGCAGCAGTGATCATAGCACTGGTGATCGTCAAGGAGGGCTGGAAGATACTGGTCTCCGGCATGCGCGTCCTCCTGGATGCCTCTGTGGACGCAGCAACACTGGAGGAGATCCGCACTCAGATCATGGAGGCTCCAGAGGTCGTATCCATCAGTGAACTGGTGGCCAGGAACTCCGGGCGGTATCTCTTTGTCCAGGCCAGCTTGACCCTGAGGGTAGCCGATCTGAGGAGGGCCCATCAGGTTAGCGAGAGGATCGAGTCCAGGATCAAAAGAGAGATTCCTCAGGTGGACCGGGTGCAGATTCATTATGAGCCCATTGTGGAGAGCCGCCGCAGATACGCTGCTCCTCTGGCCGATATGCGAGGCACACTGAGCAAGCACTTCGGCGAGTCGCCCTATTTCGCCCTGGTGGAGATAGATTTCGAGGAGATGAGGCTTCTCCGCCAGGAGATAGTGGCCAACCCCCATAAAGATCTGATCAAGGGCAAAGGCCTGAAGGTCGCCCAGTTTCTCCTGGGCTTCAAGCCTGATGTGGTCTTCTCTTCAGAGCGCCTGGAGGGCAAGGGGCCGGGCTATGCCTTTGCCGAAGCTGGAGTGGAGACGCTGCAGACAGATGCCGGGACCCTGGAGGAGCTGATGGCCGGTCTGCTGCAGGCAGAAGGGAGTACAAACCTTTAAATACAATATCGCATATAAGCGTAATTGTTCTTTACCCTTATCGGCATTTGTCGCCGACATCTGCCGCCGACATCTGCTGGTGGAGCAGAAGAGTCCGAATTAGAGCATGATGTGTTTGAAAAATTCAGAATCTGTGAGGTTTGATGAAGGTATGTGTTACTGCAGGGGCATCAGGGCTTGATGCTCCTATGGATCCCAGGTTTGGGCGCTGCCCCTTTTTTGTGATCGTGGATACAGAGAGCATGAGCGAGAACTCCATCGCCAACACCAATGTCGATGCTGCCAGCGGCGCTGGCATACAGGCGGCACAGGATATAGCCAGGGAGGGGGCCAGTGCCCTGATCACTGGAAACGTCGGCCCCAATGCTATGCAGACCCTCACCGCAGCCAATATCGATGTCTATCAGTACCAGGGAGCAGGTAGCGTCAGAGAGGTGGTGGAGAAGTTCAAGCGGGGCGAGCTTGTTAAGATCACCGGCGCATCCGTGCCGGGCCATACCGGCATGGGCCCAGGCGGTCAGGGCATGGGACGTGGTGGCGGTCAGGGAGCGGGCAGAGGAAGAGGAGGCGGAGGAAGAGGTCGGGGCGGCGGCGGCCAGGGCATGGGACGAGGCGGCGGTCGGGGAGGCCAATTCTGATGAAGATCTGCGTTCCCACCATGGGCAATGCCGGCCTGGGCGAGGCCATCTGCCAGCATTTCGGACGGGCGCCCACCTTCACAGTGGTGGATCTGAACAGCGATGAGATCCGCATCCTGCCCAATGTCTCTGAGCATATGGGGGGGAAGGGCCTTCCCACAGAGACCATCTTTGCAGAGGGCGTCCAGGTGCTGATTGTAGGCGGCCTGGGCCCCAAGGCGGTCATGGCCTTCAGCCAGGCGGGCATAGATGTCTTTGTGGGGGCTGCGGGCACAGTCAAGGATGCCATCGATGACTGGCGTGAGGATCTGCTGAGCCGCGCCAGCCAGGAGAATGCCTGCCAGGAGCACAGACATTAGCCTTTGCATGGGGAGCTGTAATTGAAGCTATCCATAGCCAGCGGCAAGGGCGGTACCGGCAAGACCCTGGTTGCCACCTCTCTTGCCGCCTCCCTTCATTCCCAGAGGGGACGGGGGATCACAATCGCTGATTGCGATGTTGAGGAGCCCAATGCCTACCTTTTCTTTCCGGACAGGACCCTTCTGGAGGAGGAGAGCTGCCAGGTTGTTGTGCCGGTGGTAGATGAGGAGAAGTGCACCCATTGTGGCAAATGCAGCAAGGTCTGCAATTATCATGCCCTGGCTGTGCTTCCCCAGACGGTTCTGATATTCCCCCAGCTCTGCCACGGCTGCGGGGCCTGCAGCATCGTCTGTCCTGAGAAGGCCATAAGCGAGAGCAGCCGCTCCATAGGGGAGATATTTCATGCCCGTTCAGAGGGAATGGATATCGTCTGGGCCAAGCTGGCTCTGGGCGAGGCCAGGACCACCCCCCTCATCAAAGCAGTGAAGGATAGGGCTCAGAGCGATACGGTGATCGTCGATTGCCCTCCGGGCACCTCCTGCTCCCTGGTGGAGTCGGTGCGGGGAAGTGACTTCTGCCTGTTGGTCACCGAGCCCACCCCCTTCGGCCTGTACGACCTGGATATCGCCTTACGGGTGCTGGATAAGATGGGAATTCCTCAAGCTGTTCTGGTCAACAAGAGTGGTGTGGGCGACCGGAAGCTCTACCAGTACCTGATGGAGAGGAAGATCCCCCTCTTGATGGAGATCCCTCTGGACCGCAGGATCGCTGAGATCTACTCCCGGGGAGAGATATTCGTCTTGCAGATGCCGGAATGGAAGGAGAGGTTCGTTGAACTGGCAAAGAGAATTGAGGAGATGATATCATGAAGCAGGTCGCCATAGTGAGCGGTAAGGGCGGGACCGGCAAGACCTCGATCATCGCCTCACTGGCGGCTCTTGCTCAGGGAAAGGCGGTCTTTGCCGACTGTGATGTGGATGCCCCTGATCTGCACCTCCTCCTCCAGCCCAAGATCCTGGAAAGGCGGGAGTTCTATGGCATCAAGAGGGCATTCATAGATGAAGAGAAGTGCATCCAGTGCGGGATCTGCCAGGATGCCTGCCGCTTCGATGCCATCAGAGATTTCCAGGTAGAGACCTCCCTTTGCGAGGGCTGTGGGGTATGCCATCTGGTCTGCCCTGAGGGGGCAGTCGAGATGAGAGACGTCCAGGCCGGGGAGGCTTACATCTCCCAGACCAGATTCGGCCCCATGGTCCACGCCGAGCTATATCCAGGAGAGGAGGCATCGGGGATGCTGGTGGCCATGGTAAGGGAGATGGCCCGCGATCTGGCTGCAGAGAAGAAGCTGAATCTGATCCTCATAGACGCCTCTCCTGGCATAGGCTGTCCGGTGATAGCATCATTGACTGGAGTCGATCTGGCGCTGGTGGTGGCTGAACCCACTGTCACTGGAGAGCACGATCTGCTCCGGCTCTTGGACGTGGCCGGCCACTTCGGCATAAGGACCACAGTCTGCATCAACAAGTACGATCTCAACATCAAGGCGGCAGAGCAGATCGAGGAGCTCTGCCGGAGTAGAGGGGTGGAGATCATCGGAAGGCTGCCTTACCATACCTCGGTCATAGATGCCATGGTCAGGGCCCAGACGGTGGTGGAGATCGGAGGGCCGGTGGCAGAGGCGATCGAAGAGATGTGGAAAGACCTGGAGGGGTACATTTAGGATCTCCCCTGGGGGGAATTTTTTTTATTCTGGAGATGATGTATATGAATTGGGGGTTTTGAAAAAATGTCAGCTAAAAAATCTTTGGCCCGCAGGTCACTGATGGCCTGTCTTGCGACCTGTCTGATGGCCTGCTTTATGACCTGCCTCTTTGTGCCGGCTCAGGGATACGATCCACTGGGAAGCGAGATCTTTCTCCTCCCCGGCGAGCAAAGGGTCATCGGCGGTCAGGATAGTGTGAAGAGGATCATCGATCCTTATGCCGATCCTTTGGGCATTGAGCCCTTGATGAGGCCGATCGATCCACAGCACTCTGCGGAATACCTGGATGTGATCAGCGGTCGGGATCATGCCGGCCCCTTTGCGATAATCGCTCTGAATCTGCGAGGCAACTGGAGGATGTCGATGTATGGCAGCATGCCGGGCACAATAGATCTGCTGCTGGCGCAGAATAAGGATGCCGTCTTTGGCAGGGGCATACTCACCTCTGCTGGCACGACAAAGGAGCTGTCCGCCAGCGGCTGGACGGTGAAGGATGTGCTCTATTTGGACCTGGTGGATCTGCAGAATATGATGCTCTTCCGGTGCACTCTGACCATGAGCGAAAGCAGCCTCTCCGGCAGCTTCAATGCCTATGATGCCATGGGCGGAAGCTGGTCGGGACCAATGCAGGGAAGCCGCCTGACATAGATCAAAGGCGATCAGAGAGAACGGTCTGATAATTTAAACTGAGAATGAACGAAGAGAGTGCAAACTGAGAATGAACGAAGAGAGTGCAAACTGAGAATATGAGCGGAGAGTGAAAGCAAAGAGATGGGATTGAATCATCTCATCTCTCTTGTCACCTAATTCTCTCTCTTTGGCCTTCTCAGGTAGAAGACATTCCCCTGGTATTCAATGCGAAGGAGTTCCTTCCTCTCCACCAGATCTTCTATGATAGCCCAGCCGCCGGCGGATTTATCCAAAAATCCTCTTAAGGCGGCCTCTCTCATGGGATGAACGGAGGCGATCGCCAGGATATCCTCTCTTGTATCTCCAGTGAGGTCAAAGCTGTCTCCCTCGTATCCAGCCAGAAGCTCGACCCTCTTCACTCTCTGGTCGAATATCTGATAAGCCTGGCACAGCCTCTCCGGGGATGGCATCTGAACCCACGATTCTGCTGGGGGGCGGATGGGAGCTGAGATATAGGACACATCGGGATCGATCCCCTCCAGGAACTCTCCTATGGCCTGGAGGCTGGCCTGGTCATCGTTTATTCCCGCCAAGAGCATGCTCTCTGTGGCCAGCACCCCTTCATAATCCCGGGCGAAATCTCGAATCCCTTCAAGTATGGTCTCAAGCCTGAGGCTGCTGTGGGGCCGGTCGATCCGCCGCCAGGCCCTCTCCTGGAGAGAATCCACCTTGACTGAGACCCAGTCCGCCTTGAATAGATCCTCTCTGACCCCTTCATTCCAGATCAGGGAAGCGTTGCTTATCACTGCCATCTTGATTCCCAGGGATCTCAGCCGTTCGATCTCCTCTCCCAGGTTGATGTCCAGTGTGGGCTCGCCATCAGGGACAAATGTCAAGTAGTCGATGCTCAGCCCCTGGCTCTTTGCCATTGCCACCTTCTCTGCCACCTCTGAGAAGATCTGCTGAGGGGGGTAGTAAGGGCGGCGTTCAGCCGACATCTGTACAGTCCTGCCCACCTGGCAGTAAGCACAGGAATAGCTGCAGATCTTGGCTGGTATGTTGTTGATCCCCAGTGACCTTCCCAGCCTGCGGGAGGGCACAGGGCCAAAGGCTATCAACCCTCTCACCTCATCGCCTCATCGCCTTGCAACCGATCTGAGACTCAGCCCACCATCAGACCTACAGCTCAATTGTCTCCCCCACTGCCAGGGGCTGGCAGCTCTCCCCCAATACCTCCTGCAGCCGGGAGAGGGCCTTCTGGCCGGTGCAGTGGCCAGGCCGGACCACCGCCGGGCCCAGATCGAGCAAGGCGCGGGCTGTGGAGTCTATGCGCTTATTGTCTGCGCCCATGAGGTGGAATCCGCCTATCACTGCATACAGACTCTCCTCTCCTGTTATCCTCTGGGCATATCTTATGGTGTTGATGATGCCGCTGTGGGCACAGCCGCTGATCACAATCAGCCCCTTTCCCGGCAGATGTACAGCCAATGATTGATCATCAGAAATGGGATCAGGAGTGTATTGCTCATTTTTCACCGTCCAGAATCCCTCCACCGTCTCGAAGACCTCCATGCGCGGCACCTCTCCTGTGGTCATAACCCCCGGAGCTAAGGTTGCCGGGCTGCGGCAGGGGAGCATTACCGCCCCCGCAGCCTCCAGCTGGTCGCGGGTGAAGGGAGCGCCTATGTACTTGAGATAGGGCCGGAGCTTCAATTTGGGGGAGAAGATCTCGGGATGGGCGATGAGCGGCACGGGAGCAGTCCTCTCCTGCAGGATGCCCATCAGGCCGCCGGTGTGATCATAGTGGCCGTGGCTGAGGCAGATCAGACCGATCTCTTCCAGATCTATATTCAGAGCATCGGCATTATGGAGCATCACCTCCGGGGTGGCACCCGTGTCCCAGAGCAGCTTCATGCTCTCTGATTCCAGGCTCATATCCAGCAGGATGGATAGGCCGTGCTGGGCCTGTAGCTGATCATTCTCAAGGGATGCAGAGTTCTCGACCACAATGGTCAGACTGAGGTTCTGGAGCATGTATTGATATATGATTGCTGAGGGCTTAAGGATGACGCGCCAGGGGCTACCCCATCTCCGTTTGCTCTTTTTTCCCCAGTACGGCATCCATCTGCGAGCTGATCATTCCGTCCGCGGCCCGAAGACAAAGGCCACCTCCTCCCAGGCCTTATCCAGCAGCTTTTCGTAGTACCGGGCGTCATACTCTGCTGCCTCTTCCACCAGATCGACCTTCCAGCGCCTGGCATCAGCCACCACATATCCCACCTCCATTCCTGCTGCAGGACGCCGGCCGGCGCTCTTCAGGGCCTGGAGGGCAGAGGCCTCAGCACAGCGGCGGCTGTAACTGGTCCTGCTCAGCCGGCGGCGCACGGCCAGCTCCCGGAGATCGACCCTGGCGTCCATAAGGCCCTGCCGGTACCCTCTGTGCACCTCCTCCGCCTCGGACCTCAAGAGGTGTAACTCCTCCCTGCTCTCTGCCCCGGCCAGAAGGCCGAGCATATCTGTCTGCATCCTTTTCACATAATGCGGGGTATCACCCCTCCGGGCGGCAACTCCCCGCGCCTTCATCTCTCCATTATCCAGCCGGCCGAAGTAACGGGTGTAAGAGCCCCAGCCATCGGCCATGGGGAGGAAGGCTATCCAGTCAAAGCTGTCGACCTCAGTGAGAATGCCGGTCATCTCCTCCACTGCCCTCTGGTAGTTCGATATGGACCCGCCCCGGACCCAGAGGCAGTCCACAATGCCGTGCAGTACCTCGAAGCCCATATCCTCTGCCAGCTCCTTGATGTCCATGAGCAGATCGCGGGAGATGGCGGTGATCCTCTCGTGCACCTGGATCTGGCCGAACTTGGCATTCCTGTAGCCGGTGTAGCCAAAGCAGGTCACGAGCATCCACTTCAGCACCGAGTCGATTCCTCTGTACTCGGGGTCGGTCTTCTTCCGCTTCTTGGTCTCAATCCGGAGGTTGAGCAAAGAGGAGATCACTGTGGCGAGAAAGCCCCTCACCTCCGGATGCTCCAGGCTCTCCGGGGAGAGGTTGTACTTCACAATGATGGAGGGGTATAAAGATGTAAAATCGATCTGATAGACCCGTTCGTAAACCCCGGGCTGGGGCTGGAACATCATCCCTCCCCGGTCGCAGGCTCTCAGATCGGTGATCCTTCTTGTGCTCTCTGCATCGCTCTTCCGGAAGGGGACGGCCACTCCCCTGCGGAGGGCCTCAAAGACCTCATAGCTGGAGATCAGAGTGCCTGGGGTGAAGCGGGAGGTGAGGTTTGGGGAGAGGCCGGTGAGGCGGGAGGCCATCAGCACCCCCTTCAGCCCCCCCTCTCGATAGACGAAGCTCCTGGCGGTATCTATGAGCACCCGCCCCTCGGGGATGAGGGCGCCCTCCTTGTGATTGGCCCGGCCGTAGCTCCAGTAGGATTTGGGGGCTATTGATTTGAACCAGCCGCTGCGGCTGAAGGCCGTCTCGATGCCATACCTCTCCGCCTTGCGGAGCATTGCCGGGACCCAGTTGTCGGCATAGGGAAAGAGGATCAGGTCCGGGTTGTAGGAGCGGATCAGCTCCATCAGGTCGGCGATGACCGTCCTCTCCGGTCCATTCAGCCATCTCTTCCTGCCCCTGCAGATCTGAATGGAGGTGATCTCCGCCCCGGGCAGGAGGGGGCTGCTCCCCGTTCCTTCTGCATCTTCTGCTCTTCTCGCTCCTTCTGCTCTTCTCGCTCCTTCTGCTCTTTCTGCCCCTTTCACCTTTGCTGATTTTACCTCTATTTGCAGAGAGGTCAGGGGAATGGGGAAATCGGGAGAGAAGCGGGACTCATCCTTCTCTCCGCAGGGGAAGAGATCGTGCTTGGCCATATACCACTGGTCATGCCTGACGTCCACATTGTAAAGCTGAGCGGAGTAGCGGGTCTGGATCTCGATCTTCTCTGCCACCTTGCGGCCGGCGAAGATCCTGTAGCCCTCTAAAGGGCCGAAGATGGTCCTGAAAGTGCCCTCCTCCACCCGGTAGAGGTCCTCCAATGCCGCCAGCATCTCTCTGTGGGCGGGAGGATCTCTCAGGTGCATATAAAATGAATGGGGAAAGGGAGCGCTGACCTTTACCGGGCCGTTCTCTCTGCCCCATAACTCCACTGAGCCCTTATAATATGAGTCGAAGATCCACATCGCTGCTCCGAGAGATGCCCAGCGCCGTCTGCACAGGGATCGCTGGAACGATCCGGCGGGCGAGGTGATAAGGGCGAGGGGAGCGGAGAGCGAATGTGTTTGAATGGGTCGCGATTATTTATCAGATACATTGATCAGACACATTGATCAGACACATTGATCAGACACATTGATCAGACACATTGATCAGACATATTGATCAGACATATTGATCAGACATATTGATCAGACATATTGATCAGACATATTGATCAGACACATTGATCAGACATATTGATCAGACATATTGATCAGACATATTGATCAGACATATTGATCAGACATATTGATCAGACATATTGATCAGACATATTGATCAGACATATTGATCAGATATACTTATAAGGCATAATGGCCAGGTATCCAAGGTCAGTTATCGGGGATCAGATGGATTTCTCCCAACCCTGGCCGAGGTCTATTAGAGGCCGGATCTCAGTCAGATCAAAGGTGACCATCACCTGGACCATCTCTGCGGCCTGCTCGCCCACGACCCTGGCCATTTGACTCTTGTAGCCCTCCAGCTGGGGCCCGGATGTGGCATAATCCCTCATTCGCAGATAGACTCGGATCCCCTTCCAATCAAGGATCTCAGCATGGGGCTCCATGATAATGTAGACTGCATTTGGGTTCTCCTGCAGATTGGCGAAGGTGCGGCCGCGGGCAAAGGCCGCGATAACTGTCTTCTCATCGATCATCTGCAGCGAGCCCATTACTGCCACGTCTACTATTCCATCCTTGTTTGCAGTGCCAAGAGCACCAAGCCTGGGCTGCCGGTTGAAGTATTCCATCAATTTAGCTGACATTCCAAAACCTCTTCACATAGATATCTCCTCATCAAACGGATATATATGCTCCCGTGGGCGACAGCGATATTAAATCGAAGCTCTCACAGGTTACATATCGTCCTAACGAACGACAAGCCTCATAGATGCTGGCTGTCATTCTTGATCACATAGGAATGGCGAGGGGCCTTTTATGCACAAGCCCATGATTTCTGCCAGTTTATACTTTATATAATACATAAAATCGCACACATCTGGACATTAAAAAATGATAATAATATTAAACTACAATAATTTATATTTTTATCTAATGACATTTTTTTAAAAATTCGCCAAAGACTTTTAATAGTTCCAACAAGGTGATGGATATATTGAATCCTTTGCAGTATCGAAATCATTCTGCATATGTCAGGAGGATCTATATGAGACGCATGTTATATGGAATACTTGTATTTTTATTTCTGATAGAGATCGCCTTCGCTGTTGGCTATGGGAATACCTCTCCCGGAGGTGGGAGCAATGCCTCCCCTCTAGATAATGCCTCTCCCGATGGCAGCCTTTACTCCAAATCAGCCAGGGCGATAGACATCGTAGATGTATTTCCTGCCGACGAGGACGAATATCTGTTATTGCATAACAGGGGAAAGGAAGGCATAGTGCTGGAGAGGTGGTCGCTATCAGTAGGCAACAGATTACTCATTTTGCTTCCCCGAATTGAGCTAATACCAGATTCGAAGGTCGAGCTACATATAGGCAATGGCAGAAATAGCACCAATACGGAGGTTTATATCGGATACCCAGGTCCCGTCCTGGATGATGCGGGCAATGTGAGCCTGGTGGATGAGACAGGGGGCATTATCGTCGAGAAAAAGTATCCCTAAATATATCATCACCTAATCGCAGCCGCAATACCGGAAGTGCCAGTTATTGGCCCATACCAGATCCTTTGGGGTGCCCACATCGATATGCACTCCTTTTATTTTCTTATAATTCACCTTTCTTCCCGAATCTATGAGCACCTTGATCGAGTCGGTGAGCTGGTACTCTCCTTTATATCCCGGCTTTGTCCTCCTGATGGCATCAAATATCTCCGGTTCAAAGGCATAGATGCCAATGGATCCAAGCGAGCTGGAGGCCTTCTCTGGCTCAGGCTTCTCGATGATATTCGTTATCCTATTACCCTCTGCAGTTATGATCCCGTGCCTGGTGACATCCTCCACCTCTGCAGCCCCCAAAGTGGCATCCGCCCTCTGGCTGATGTGGTATAAGATCAATTCCCCCAAAAAGGATTTGGGATGAAAGAAGTTATCGCCAAGGACCACCACAAAGCTGCCGTCTATAACATGCTCACCGGAGAGCACGGCATCGGCCAACCCCCGTGGTTCGTCCTGCACCACATAGGTGAGATTCACTCCGAAGCGCCTTCCTGAACCCAGATAATCTGAGATGCCATGCTTATGAGGGCTGACCACTACCACGATCTCCTCAATTCCCGCCAGATGCATGGCCTCGACCACATGCTCTATCACCGCCTTCTCCCCCACTGGCAAGAGCTCTTTGGGTATGGCGTGAGTGAAAGGACCCAGCCGCGTTCCCATTCCTGCCGCAGGTATCAGCCCCTGTTTTACCAGCATATTCCCTCTATATCCCGGCAGGAGAGGATCCGCCTTCCCTCGATGATCACTCTGGATCTCATCCGATCGAACTCCTCATCAAGCTCGCTGAACTCCGGCCACTCGGTCATCACAATGCATGCATCTGCCTCCCTCAGGGCATCTGCTGCCGTAGGGCAGTATTCGATATCCTGGATCAACCTCTTCATGGAATCAGCTGCCTTTGGATCATAGGCCACAATATCCGCCCCTTCCTCCTTCAGCTTCATGATCACAGGAATCGATCTGGATTCCCGGATATCATCGGTATCATTCTTGAAGGCCAGCCCGAGGACGGCGATCCTCTTGCCTTTCAGTCTGCCGATCTTCCCCTCCAGCAGCTCCAGTAGGCGCAAGGGCTGTCTCTCATTGACTTCCTGGACCGATCTGAGAATCAATGGTTTCTCATCCAGGCTTTGGGCCAGAGCTATAAGGGCGGAGAGGTCCTTAGGAAAACAGCTTCCCCCAAAGCCGGCGCCGGCGTTGAGGAAGTGGGGGTTTATCCTGTGATCCATGCCTACTCCTTTCATCACCTCATAGGCATCTATTCTCAGTGCCTTGCATAGATTTCCCAGCTCATTTGCAAAGGAGATCTTGGTGGCCAGAAAAGCATTGGAGGCATACTTTATCATCTCTGCAGACTTGATCTCTGTCCGGATGACTGGTGCCTCAATTCCTCGATAAACGGATTCTGCCAACTCCCCGGAAATCGGGTCATTGCAGCCTATGACTATTCTGTCCGGATGCATGAAATCCTCTACCGCCCGCCCCTCCCTGAGAAACTCCGGGTTCATGCAAAAGCCGATCTCATCTCCCTCCCGGCGGGAGTGCTTCAGGATGGCGGGAATGACCAGGCCCTCGGTGGTGCCGGGGAGGACGGTGCTCTTCATGACCACCAGGTGATACGAACTCTTATCCCTCAGGGATCGACCCAAAGACCGGCAGGCGGACTGGACCATGGAGAGGTCCGGGCGGCCGCCTTCGCCCTCGGGGGTGCCCACGCAGATGAAAGAGAGATCCGATTCTGCTATATGGTCGTAGATCGAGGATACATGAAGCCTCTCGCCCAGGTGTTTGGAGAGGAGGGCTTCCAAGCCTTTTTCGTATATCTGCGGCCTGCCCTGGCTTATTGACCTGGCTCGGTCCGGATCGATCTCTATCAGCTCGACCCAATGGCCCAACTGGGCAAGGCAGGCCGCTGAGATCAGGCCCACATAGCCGCCGCCGATTACGGAGATCTTCATTATGGGATGAGATCATTTTTGCAGTATTTGAATCTTCTCTGGCCGTGGTGGGGGCAGTGTCTCGATTAAGATGTAAGATGTAAAATAGTAGTAACCAAAAGCTCAGGAAGTTATTTATATCAATCAAACCATCTTCAAGTTATGAGATTATCAAAAATATTTATAGCCATACTCCTGGCAGTTTTATGTGTGGGCTTATCGGGCGCGCAGACATGGACAAGTGGGCTCTCCTTTCCCTCATTTACAGATACAACTGACCCTAACGGCTGGAGATCTTGGATCTGCATAGCAAATCCGTATGACGCCCCAGTAGATTATGAATTAACAATATGGGATCATAATGGTGTATTTTTAGGGGGCATATCCGGCCAATTGCCAGCTAGCGGTTCATTCTTTATTCGCCCTAGAAATATTGTAGGACGCGATTGTGTGGGAAGTGCTGCCGTCGTCTCAAATATACCAATAACTGGCATTCTGGAAAAGACGAGAAACAATAACCAAATGACTAATTCGTACAGTGCTGATCGATTGGATTATGAGGTCATAACATCCTCCAGGGGTATTACCCAAAAAATGACACTAGGGAACAAAGCAGCTTCTTCATAAACGCTCGCAATTAATCAGTTAATTCTTATGATTATTTCTTTTTATGTTGGTTTTGATTTCATCATACTTACATTTTGCATTAACATACCTCGGCATAATACTTTTCTCCAACTCCGGCTCGGTGGTGGTGACCTCTGACTAGCCCGTAGTGTCGCCTGTCAGATCAGCAGGAACAACAATCTGATGTGCATGAGCTATACGGCAGCTGAAGCTCATCCAGTTGCATGAAGGCCGATCCCAGTTCAGGACCCATCTCCCACTCATTTCTTTTTAGCCCTCCTCGAAAGTTATTTATGCAAAGATACTATTAACGTTATCAGTTGGATAAGGGGCCTGCATTATGCAGAAATCCTGGCTGATTTTGCCGAACTACTCGATCACCCATATCGATATGGGATTGAAGATCGTCTCTGGAAAGCGGATTCCTCACAAAGCCAGAGCTATCTTGTCAGATGAGCTGACACTATCCTTCCTAACATCATCTGGTCTGGCGGCAGAGTACTTCGGATGCATCTGTTCGTCAGACGAAGCCAGGGATGAAAGCATGATGTGCTTGGACTGCTCGCAAAGTTGGAGGGAATAGAGAATCTCATAGGAGGGAACGGGAATGAAATGGGCAAATTCAACTATAATTGTCTTGATTCTATATGGCCTGGCTATAACATCAGGCACAGGCTTGGCAGCAAGCACCTGGAGCGTAAGCCAGCATGGAGATATCCTGGAGATCGCTTATGGCAGCGGCACAAACTTCAATCAATATGCTGCATTGCATCTGGACAGCAGCTACTTCCGGATGAACCATGGACCTGATTCCGGATGGGGAACTTCTGTCATCCTCGCACCATCTTTCAAGGAAGGCGATACGTATTACCAGAATGCGACCATAACACATAGCTGGACTCTGGACGGCAACGATCTATTGATCCACTTCAGCGGTCAGCAGTCTCATCTGGGATTTGCGGGAGATATTCGCATCCATCCACCGGCCAGAGACCTGATCGCTGCAGATGTAAGCGTAACGACCAGCGGTTATGCAAATCCGGTTTATCGTCCCGGAGAGACCTTCAAGCCTGTGATGTTTTCCTCGATGCACATCTCTGAGGACAATTGGGATGCTAAAATGGCTTATGCAGGTTCGCAGTACTTCTCCATCCCGTCACGAGAATGGATTCATCCTCCCGTAGTGGCGGGCAGCTTAGGACTCTTAGGAGGCTCCTGCATCTGGAAGGCAAATGCGCCCACTGTGGAGATCATTTTTGAAAACCCAATGCCCATAACTGGTTGGATTACTTTTACCCAAGATCCCAATGATGATAATGTCGGATACTGGCCAGCATCTGATACCGTTATGCGCTCCTGGAATTACACCATTGTATCCAAGCTTCATGGCTGTTACACTGGTGCATACCTGGGCTGTGGATCTGAGGACTCCAGCTGCCTGAGCATTGAGGGCTTCAATGACATGGCCGGCAAGGATCATGCCCTGTTCATGAAGTATGTGGATATTGCCGACTCCCTTAACACCGATATCTGGGACTGGGCGAGGGATGTCAAGGCGAACGGCGCGACTCCTGTCTTCATGTACGACCCGTATGATGGATTGAATTCCATAGATACAGCAAAGGTGGAGTATTTTGCCACCAAATGCAAGGAATTGGACACAAAGGTGCTTATCATCTTCGGCCATGAGATGAACGGCAACTGGTATGTATGGGGCCAAAAACCAGCCGGTTACATAACCAGGTTCAAGCAGGTGGCAGAGATCTTTCACAGGATTGCGCCCAGAGCAGAGATGTGCTGGGTTCCGAACCAGAACTGGGGATATCCCTGGGGAGGGATTGATTACGGAGACGGCTACACTGAATATTATCCATCAGGATCTGGAACCTATGGTGAGTATGTGGACTGGGTTGGCCTCGCCTTCTATGACAAAGATCATGATGAGACCAACCATGTCTCGCCAGGTTTCTTCCTGTCCAATATAAAGAATGGTCAGGATGGTATCAACTTCTATAAGGTTTTCTCGGAGGGCAAAAATAAGCCCATGCTCATAGGTGAGACCGGGGCGTTTGATCCCAATTTAGATCCTACTGGACCGGGTGTGAGACGTCCCTTGAGCGATGTGATGCAAGATCGCTATAAGAATGAGTGGATCTCGGAGGTATATGACGCTGCCCAACTGGAGACCGAGTTCCCCCGGCTGAAGGGCATTATGTACTTTAATGTCCTCAAGACCGAGCCCAAAATTGAAACCCGGAACCATTGGGGTGGATCTGCCTTCTTGAATGTATTGGCCGATTATAGGATACCTGATGATCCCAATGTCTACAGACAATTGATATCGAATCCCTATTTCCTGGGCGCTTCATCTGTTCTATATTATCCGGACTTCACAGATACTGCTAATGTCAATAGCTGGCGGTCCTATTTGGTTCTACAGAATCCCAGCGGATCGGATGCCAGGGCCCACTTGGAGATAAGGTCGAGGGATGGTGCGATTTTATATATAGGAAAACAGACCATTCCGCGGTTCGGTTCCATTGCTATCAGGCCGAGGGACCTGGTTGGCACTGATTGCTCGGGCTCGGTGAAAGCAGCCTCAGACCAGCACATCCAGGGGACATGTCAGATCAACAGGAACAACAATGAGATGTGCATGGAGTACAATGCCCTGGATAGCGGCGCTACAACCTTGTACTACCCGGACTTCACCGATACCGCCAATCCAGATAGCTGGCGGTCCTGGCTGGTGGTTCAGAATCCGACCTTCCTGGCGGCAAACATCCATCTGGAGATCAGGTCTCGAGAGGGAGCAGTCCTCTTCTCAGGATCGCAAGCAATACCGGCTCACTGTGTGGCTGCTATCCGTCCCAGGAACCTTGTGGGATTAGACTGCGCCGGCTCGGCCACAATAACCTCAGACCAGCCCCTTATTGGAACCTGCCAGATCACCAGGAACAGCAATAAAATGTGCATGAGTTATACAGCCTCGGATAGGGGATCGAATATGCTTTACTATCCTGACTTCACAGATACTGCTAATCCTGATAGCTGGCGATCCTGGCTGGTGGTTCAGAATCCATCGGGCAGTCCGGCTAATGTCGATCTGAAGATCAGGTCACGAGAAGGCATCCTGCTCTTTAGCGGCAGTCAGGTCATTCCGGCTCACGGTGTTGGAGCAATAAGACCGAGGACCATAGCAGGCGCTGACTGTGCGGGATCAGTGGTAGTCACCTCCAACCAGCCCATCGTGGGAACCTGTCAGATCACCAGGAACAGCAATGAGATGTGCATGAGCTACAACGCCCTCGATCATGGCTCTAAGGCACTATATTATCCTGACTTCACAGACACCACCAATCCCAGCAACTGGAGGTCGTGGCTTGTCCTTCAGAATCCCACTAATGAGGCAGCCAATATAAATTTGGATATAAGGTCCAGGAAGGGTGATCCACTGTACTCTGGATCGCACGTCATTCCGGCACACGGGGTCGCTGCCATCCGGCCGAGGAGTCTTGTTGGATCGGATTGCTCTGGATCGGTTACAGTGACCTCGAATAAGCCGATCGCTGGCACCTGCCAGATTACCAGGAACAATAACCTGATGTGCATGAGCTACGTGGCCTTTGGTGCCATCAGCGTTGACTGGCTGCCCTCGGTATGACCACGGATGTAACATCGCTTTATCGGGGCATACAGCCACAAATCTTTTTTTACTTACTGAAATAACTGAAGCAATTTTTAGTATACTCGCGCAGTCTTTGCAGAATGATATATCTTGAAGAATACGTTGTTATCCTTTGGATTCCTGCCTCTTATCCCATACAAAAGGTTTATCACAGTGTATAAGGTTCTTTGCAATCATGAATACCACATCTGCTATAATTCCATTGATATTGATATCTTCCTTTTCTGTCATCCTGCCAGCTTGTGCGGCGGATTCAGATACATTGCCGCCGGATATTTTAGGCTTTGATTTTTCCCCTAAGTCAGTGAACACCACTGCTTCATCAGCATATATCAAATTCACTGCTCACCTGACGGATGATCTGAGCGGCTTTGATCAGGCGCATGTTAGCTTTCGAAGCCCCTCTGATTCTCAGAGCATCAGCGCCTCATTCTCTTCCTATGACCGGGTTTCCGGCACAGATCTTGATGGCATCTACGAGAGTTCTGTCACTCTTCCCAGGAACAGCGAACAGGGCACCTGGACCTTCAGATCTGGCTCACTGTATGATCGGGTGGGCAACATACGTGGGCTGAGTCGAGCTGATATGACCAATCTCGGCTTCCCGGTGGAGTTTGAGGTGGTCTCAAGAGAAGATACCACGCCGCCAGATATTCTTGGCTTTGACTTTTCCCCCAAGTCAGTGAACAGCACTGCTTCATCAGCAGATATCAAATTCATCGCTCACCTGACTGACGATCTGAGCGGCTTTGATCAGGCGCATGTTAGCTTTCGAAGTCCCTCTGATTCTCAGAGCATTGGCGCCTCATTCTCTTCCTATGACCGGGTTTCCGGCACAGATCTTGATGGCATCTACGAGAGTTCTGTCACTCTTCCCAGGAATAGCGAACAGGGCACCTGGACCTTCAGATCCGGCTCACTATATGATCGGGTGGGCAACAGACGTGGGCTGAGTCGAGCTGATATGACCAATCTCGGCTTCCCGGCGGAGTTTGAGGTGGTCTCAAGGGAAGATACCACGCCGCCAGATATTCTTGGCTTTGACTTTTCCCCCAAGTCAGTGAACACCATTACTTCATCAGCAGATATCAAATTCATTGCCCACCTGACTGACGATCTGAGCGGCTTTGATCAGGCGCATGTTAGCTTTCGAAGTCCCTCTGATTCTCAGAGCATCAGCGCCTCATTCTCTTCCTATGACCGGGTTTCTGGCACAGATCTTGATGGCATCTACGAGAGTTCTGTCACTCTTCCCAGGTACAGCGAACAGGGCACCTGGACCTTCAGATCCGGCTCACTATATGATCGGGTGGGCAACAGACGTGGGCTGAGTCGAGCTGATATGACCAATCTCGGCTTCCCGGTGGAGTTTGAGGTGGTCTCAAGGGAAGATGCCACGCCGCCAGATATTCTTGGCTTTGATTTTTCCCCCAAGTCAGTGAACACCATTACTTCATCAGCAGATATTAAATTCACTGCCCATCTGGCTGATGATCAGAGTGGAATTGAATCGGCATATGCCCTCTTTTTCAGTCCTTCAAAGTCAGAGAGCCTATCCATCCCCTTCTACCCCAAGGATCGGGTCTTTGGAAATGATCTTGATGGCCTCTATGAGAGTTCAATCGCCCTTCCCATGTATAGCGAACAGGGCACTTGGACACTGGAATATGCCTGGCTAACCGATCGGGCGGGCAATAGAAGAGAGCTGAATCGGGCAGATGTGATTGCTCTAAGATTCCCAGTGGAAATTCAGGTCTCTTCTAAGGCAGTTCATAAACTCTACTATCCGGATTTCACAGATACAGCAGATCCCGAAAGCTGGAGGTCCTGGCTGGTAATTCAGAATCCTTCTGCCTCTGTGGCCAACATCACCCTGTCCGTTTGGTCCCGATCAGGGGAACTGCTCTTCGATGATGCCATATCTGTTATACCTCATGGGGTCAGTGCTATCAGGCCCCGAAACCTGGTGGGGTCGGATTGCTCAGGGTCTGCGATGCTAACCTCTGAGCAGCAGATCATGGGAACCTGTCAGATCACCAGAAACAGCAATGAGATGTGCATGAGCTATGATGCGCTTGATCGGGGCTCAAGAGTTTTGTACTATCCGGACTTCACCGATACCGCCAATCAGGAGAGCTGGAGATCCTGGCTGGTCCTGCAAAATCCCAATGAGGCTGTAGCGGATATAGACCTGGAGGTCTATTCACGACAGGGGGATCTGCTCTACTCCGGATCACAGACTATTTCTGCTCATAGTGTGAGCGCCATCCGGCTGAGAAGCCTGGTGGGTGCAGATTGTGCTGGATCAGCAATCATAACCTCTGATCAGCCGATCATGGGCACCTGCCAGATAACCAGGAATAACAATCTGATGTGTATGAGCTATACAGCATTCGGCTCTACAAGCGCGGATTGGCTTCCTTCGGTGTGACTATGAGGTCCCTAAATTTGGCCATCTGGGGCCGATCACCCATTTTTTTAATTCATGGATAAATTAGCGCTTATTGCTGGGATGAAGAACTCGATATACTTTCTCCCCGCACTCAATCGATATAAATATCCTGGCCGCATATCTGTTTTCGATGATGATTAGCTACAGTTACCCTATGCTTCTTTGCGTGTCATATCCACAGATCCCGGACAGACCACTGGACGTTTCTACATGGCTTCTTAAAAAATTTTTTTATTTTGAAAACTGCATTCATCGCAGTCAATTTGGTACGTCGGCCTTTATCGGAAAGGCTTATTTATCTAAAGATACTTCAAAACATATTTAATATTGGTGAGGAGAGGGAATTTATGAGTATATGCAGGTTCAACCATGTGTTCGCAATCCTTTTTAGTGCAGCTATTATCGCATCGATGACGTCTGTGCTGGCGGAGGTTGCCATCTCAAACTCCTCGCCGGATCTGACTGATTTGCCCTTCAATGCGAATTGCAGCATATCTCCGGGCATCAAACCAGATAGTCGCATCTCAGATAACCGATCGATCAAGGCTGATGTTCTCGATCTGCCTCTGAGCTTCATAGAAAATCAGGGTCAATTGACTGAACAGGTGAGGTTCATGGTCCAGACAGGGAGAGAGATGGTGCTCTTCGCTCCTTCGGAGGTCGTATTCAGGCTCTCCCGGGACAACAACACCTCTACTGTCCGCATGACCTTTGAGAACTCCTATCCGGGTGAGATAATCGGGGAAGGGGAGCTCTCCGGCCGGGCAAACTTCTTCATCGGCAATGACTCATCTCAATGGATTTCTGCTATTCCCACCTATGAAGCGATAAGATACAAGAATCTCTATCCAGGGGTGGATCTGGTCTTCAAGGGCACAGGAGGTTGCCTGAAGCATGAGCTGATCGTAGCTCCGGATGCTGATCCGTCTCAAATAGTAATGGCCTACAGTGGCCAGGATAACCTGAGCTTGACAGAGGACGGATCTGTGCTGGTAATGACCTCTTCCGGCAGCCTGACCGATTCTGTGCCCGTCTGCTACCAGGAGATCGATGGCAGGAGAGAGATGATTGAAGGAAGCTACCACCTGATTGGAGAGAGTGGCGTTGGATTTGAGATTGGAAGCTATGATAGGAAGCATCCCCTGGTGATAGACCCTGCTCTGGCCTTCTCCACCTATTTGGGGGGAAGCGGCGATGATTCTGGCCTGAGCATCGCCGTCGATAGCGCCGGCAATGTCTATGTTGCCGGATATTCAGCCTCCGCCAACTTCCCAACTAAAAATCCGATACAGCCATCAAATGCCAGCTCATTTGACGCCTTTGTCACCAAGATCAAACCTTCTGGGCAGGAGCTGGTCTATTCCACCTATCTGGGAGGCGGCGGCGATGATTATGCCCGGGGCATCGCAGTAGACGGCAGCGGAAATGCCTATGTCACCGGGTATACTGCTTCTGCCAACTTCCCCACTAAGAATCCATTGCAGGCATCCAAAGGCGCTTCTGATGATGCCTTTGTCGCCAAGATCAATCCCGCTGGATCGGCGTTGATCTATTCCACCTATCTTGGCGGGAGCGGCAGCGATTATGGAGAGGATATCGCTGTAGACAGCAGCGGCAACGCCTACATAACCGGCTATACAGGCCCTGGCAGCTTCCCGACGAAAAATCCCATTCAGGGATCGAATGCCGGATTGTGGGACGCTTTCGTCTCCAAGATCAATCCCGCCGGTTCGGCACTGGTCTATTCCACCTACCTGGGAGGAAGCGGCTTTGATTATGGCCAGGGCATAGCAGTGGACAGCAGCGGGAACGCCTATATAACCGGCTCCACATACTCAACCAATTTCCCAACGAAAAATCCATTACAGGCCTCCAATAAGGGCGGGATGGATGCATTCGTCAGCAAGATCAATCCTGCGGGATCAGCGCTGGTTTATTCTACCTACCTGGGAGGGAGCTTCAATGATTTTGCCGAAGGCATCGCAGTGGACAGAAATGGCAACTCCTACGTTGCCGGCTATACCATCTCGGATGATTTCCCAACTAAAAATCCGATTCAGTCGGTGAACGCCGGTTCTTTTAACGCTTTTGTCTCCAAGATCAATTCCGCCGGATCGGCGCTCTCTTATTCCACTTACCTGGGAGGAAACGGGGATTGCTTTGCCCACGGCATCGCTGTGGACGGAAGAGGCAATACTTTTGTCACCGGCGAGACCACCTCAACAGACTTTCCAATTAAAGATCCGGTACAGTCAGTGAATAACGGTTCGGCTGACATTTTCGTCACGACGATAAATGATGCGGGATCAGCACTGATCTATTCCAGCTATCTTGGTGGAATGCACTATGATTATGCTAGAGGAATCGCGGTAGGTGGATCTGGCAAGACTTATCTTGCCGGATACACAGAATCTCCCAATTTTCCCGCCCAGGATCCATTGCAGGCCGAGAATGGCGGAAACAAAGATGTCTTTGTGGTGATGATAGACTCCTCTGACCTCATAATCAATCATCCACCAAATACTCCTTCTCCTCCCCTCGGTGTTGAGAGTGGCTATGTCGGCGCCGCCTATTTCTACACCACCTCTGCTTCTGATCCAGATGGAGATCAGGTGAAGTATACCTTTGACTGGGGGGATGGGACAACAAATACCACTGATCTGGCTGAATCGGGGGCAACTGCAGGCATGTCTCACATCTGGAGCCGGGCAGGGATCTACCAGATAAAGGCCCGGGCCATAGACAGCAAAGATGCGACCTCGGGATGGTCTGCAGTAAAATCCATTGAAATTATTGAACGGGAGGGATGGGTCCTCTATTATCCTGACTTCACAGATACTGACTATCCCGATAGCTGGAGATCCTGGCTGGTCTTGCAGAATCCTGCTGGTCAGCCAGTGGACATCAGCTTGACACTACGAAACCGGGCGGGGATATTGCTATATATGGGCAATCGGACTATTCCGGCGAACGGCATAGCTGCCATCCGGCCCCGAAACCTGGCGGGCGCCGACTCGGCAGGATCGGCAGTGGTGACATCGGATCATCCCCTCATCGGCAGCTGCCAGATAATAAGAAACAATAACGAGATGTGCATGGCCTATAATGCCCTGGATGAGGTTAGCGGCACTCTATACTATCCAGACTTTACCGATACCGCAGATCCAGGCAGCTGGCGTTCCTGGTTGATCTTGCAGAATCCCGGTGTGAGCCAGGCCAACCTTAACCTGGAGATCAGGTCAAGAGACGGGAATCTGTTGTACTCGGGAAGTGCTACTGTCCCTGCCCAGGGGGTTAGTGCCATCCGTCCCCGGAATCTTGTTGGTTTCAATTGTGCGGGATCGGTGGTGGTAAACTCTGATCAGCCAGTTGCAGGCACATGTCAGATCACCAGGAACAACAATCTGATGTGTATGAGCTACAGCGCTGCTGACCAGGGTTCAGCAGTCCTTTACTATCCAGACTTCACCGATACAGTCAATCCAGATGGCTGGCGTTCCTGGCTGGTCCTGCAAAACCCCACTGCAGCTGTGGCCAATATCCATCTAGAGATCAGGTCCCGATCAGGTGAGCCTCTCTACACCGGAGTGATGAACATTCCTGCTCGGAGCGTGAGTGCCATTCGCCCCAGGAGCTTGGTGGGCTCAGACCTGGCCGGGTCGGTGGTGGTAGTCTCGGATCAGCTGATAATAGGGACCTGCCAGATCACCAGGAATAGCAATCTGATGTGCATGAGCTACAATGCCCTTCATCGCGGCTCACTTGGGCTACATTTTCCCGACTTCACTGACACTGCAGACCCCGACAGCTGGCGTTCCTGGCTGGTGCTGCAAAATCCCACTGCAACTGCCGCCAATATCCATCTTGAGATCAGGTCTCAGGCAGGAAACCTTCTTCACTCCGGATCTCAGGTCATCCCTGCACACAATGTGGCCACTATCCGTCCCCGAAGTCTGGTGGGTGTGGACTGCTCTGGATCTGCAATCGTGACATCAGATCAGCTGATCACGGGCACCTGTCAGATCACCAGGAACAATAATGTGATGTGCATGAGCTATACGGCGGCGATCTGAGTGCCTCAATCAGATATAGCGATGGGATCAGTGTACGAAAGGCATCATATCCTTTTCTCTTTTTTAAAATCCTATAGATTGATATCATTGCTAAACATGAGATCTCTAATAGCTGAAGCGAAATCCGAGGATTCACGTTGAGCGTCTCATGGATAAGAAGAATCAGACACTGATTACTGCAGCCGCTGTCACGGCAATATTGCTCTATCTGCTATTATCTCAGATAGACCCGTACGAGATCATCTCCACAATTAAAGGCATTGATGCCTCCTGCCTGGTGGGTGGATTTATTTTATATTTAACATGTAACATTTTTAGAGCATTGCGCTTTCATCTCTTATTGAACCGGGAAATAAAGCTTTTTGCCCTTTTCAATCTTGTATGTATATACAATATGATGAATAATCTGGCGCCGATGAGGGCGGGAGAGCTGTCTTATGTCTATATGCTCAATAGGCTGCACAACAAGAGTGCCGTCACTGGAGCTTCCACCCTCATACTATCCCGTATCTTCGATTTTATTGCCATCGGCGCCCTCTTCCTGGCCTCAGGCTGGATGATAGGTGAACGGCAGGGGGAATTAAAAGGCGCATTGATTTCTGTATCAATTTTTACGATCTTTTGTTTTTTTCTTTTATTGATTCTCTTTTATGGAGGAGAATGGCTCTTTGAACCGTTCTCCTGTATCCTGCCGAGAACTGGATTGGACCGCAATGCCACTGCCATATACTTGATCTCGAAGCTTAAAGAGACTGCTTTGGCCATGCAGAGATTGAGAAATACAAAAGTTGCCCTTCTGGCCCAAGCATTCTCTTTTCTCATCTGGGCGGCCAACTTTTCTGCTGTTTTTCTGGTGATAAAAGGGATGCATTTAGACATTCCAATGCCGATAATCATCATGGGCTCGACATTCACTGTGCTCTCCACCCTTCTGCCGATATACGGAATAGCCGGACTGGGAACCAGCCAGGGGTTATGGACTCTGGTCTTCCTGCCACTGGGAATTCCCCTCGACCAGGCGATAGTATCGGCTTTTGGCTACTACATTGTACAAATGATATATTACCTGCTGCTGGGATTTTACGGGCTGGCGATGGTCAAGCTGACTGACATGGGGGGCGCGAACGATTTATTGACTGATGATCCTGAATCGAGTGATGCCGGTAAAAGAATTGATGATTCCGCCAATCATGAGAGGACTTAGGGCTTTCTTGCTACTGCGATCAGGGTGATGCCTAGCGGAGGATGAAAACGGTTTTCCACCAGGTCGAACCAACGGTCCAATAGCATATTGAGGGATTTACTCGGATATGATTGAGAATATCGGTTATTTTCATAGACCTCTCTATGAAGAATCTTCTCAAAAAGAGCCATCGGCAATAGGCCCAGGATGTTCCAGTATCTGATTGTGCACAGAGAAAAGCCAGCTGATTCGATTTCCTGGACGAGGACCTCTTTGTCGTATCTTCTGAAGTGACCTATGCGCTGATCTCTTCTGCCGTACAGAACGCTCAATGCTGGCACAGCGCAAATCATGATACCGCCAGATTTTAGGGCTTGGTAGATGTTATTCAAGGCCAGGAGGTCGTCTCCTATATGCTCCAGCACATCCAGGCAGACGACAGCATCAAAAGCCTCGCGATATGGCAGATTCTGGATGTCCATCTGGACGGCGTTCAGCTGGTATCCCGCATTCTGTGCCCTGAGGTTGGCATAGTCCACCAAATCCTCTGAGAGATCTGCAGCACAGGTGTCATATCCCTTTTGGATCAGCTCCAAAGCGAGATGCCCGGTCCCGCATCCCAGATCGAGGATTTTCGAGCCATTGGCATATTTACTTATATACATTATCACCAGATGGCGCAGATTCTTCCACCGGAAATCTCCCGCCTCGAATCTATCAACCGCAATCAGATGATCTACCAGCGATCCATTCACCAAGGTTGAATTACTCAGGCCATCTGGCATACTCCTATCTTTGTCTTCTGGATAATAAATTCTGTTGGCCCTCTCGTTCATAACCGTGGTTTTCCGTTGGCGGCTATTCGACTATCCTTATATATCTGGAGGAGTTCTGGGATCTTGATGAGGGATAGGAGATCTTGATCGTTGTCACTGGCGGGGCGGGCTTTATCGGATCTCACCTGGTGGAGCGATTTGTCGATGATGGGCATGATGTCCTGTGCCTGGACAGCTTCGATGATTACTATGATCCAGGGATAAAGCGGAGCAATGTAGCCCGGTTTATGGAAAGGAGGAATTTCACTCTGCTGGAGGGGGATGTCCGGGACCGCAGTCTGGTCAAGAGGGCGCTTGAAGGCGCAGAATGTGTCTTCCACCTGGCGGCACAGGCGGGGGTAAGGGCCTCTGTTATCGATCCTCTCAAAGCTCATGAGGTCAACACCCTGGGAACTCTGAATATCCTTCAGGCCGCTCTTGATGGCGGCGTTCGAAAGGTCGTTTATGCCTCTTCCTCCTCTGTTTATGGGAAGGTGGAATATCTGCCCTTTGATGAGTCCCATCCCAGGGCGCCGGTCTCCCCATATGGCCTATCAAAGCTAATGGCCGAGGAGTATTGCCGGCTGTTCCATGAGATCTACGGCCTGGAGATGGTCTCTTTGAGGTATTTTACTGTCTATGGTCCCAGGATGAGGCCTGACCTGGCCATAAGCATCTTCGCCAGAAGGGCTCTGCAGAACCTGCCAATCGAGATATTCGGCACGGGGGAGAGGACAAGGGATTTCACCTATATCGATGATGTCGTGCGGGCCAATGTACTGGCAATGAAGTGCAATGGAGGGGTTTATAATATCGGCAGCGGAGAGAGGATCAGCATCAAATCCCTGGCGGAAAGGATAATCAGGCAGACCAATAGCCGCTCAAGAATAGTCTTCCGGGAGGATGCCCCGGGTGATGCCCAGCATACCTGGGCAAACACCGACAGGGCCGGGGAGGGGCTGGGATGGCGCTCTGAGGTTGATATCAATACAGGCCTGCGGAGATATTTGAAATGGCTTACAGGTTGTGATTTTGGGCGGTTAGATGATCGGGCAGATGATTGAAGGCAGACCGATGATCTCTGCTGTCATTCCATTGTACAATGAGGAGGAGAACATCCCGGAGCTTTGCCGCAGGCTGGTCGATGTCCTGGATTCTATGGGGGCTCGGTATGAGATACTATTCGTGGATGACGGGTCCACAGATGGATCTTATGCTCGGCTGGTGGAGATCAAAAGAGAGAATGAGAACATCAAAATAGTGAAGTTCAGGCGGAACTTCGGCCAGACTGCCGCAATCCACGCAGGTTTTGATTATGCGCAAGGGGAGATTATAACAACTCTTGATGCCGATCTGCAGAATGATCCCCAGGACATCCCTGATATGATAATGAAGCTGAACGATCAGGATCTGGATGTGGTATGCGGCTGGCGCTATCAGAGGCGTGATAAGCTCCACAAGAAGATCATGTCGCGATTTGCCAATGGCCTGAGAAGAAGGCTGACCGGGGAGACGATTCACGATTCAGGGTGCACCCTGCGCGTCTACCGGAAAGAGAGCGTCAGGGATCTTGATCTGTACGGAGAGATGCACCGCTACATTCCAGCTCTTCTCACCTGGCGAGGCTTCAGGGTGGGGGAGCATAAAGTTGTTCATCACAAGAGGTATCGCGGCCAGACCAAGTACAATTGGAGGCGGCTGACCAGGGGTTTTTTCGATCTGATGGTGGTGGCATTCTGGCAGAGATATTCATTCCGGCCGGTGCACATATTCGGCATTTTGGGGTTCATTCTCGCCGCGGTGGGCGGTGTTATTGTCGCCTATCTCATCCTGGAGAAGTTTATCTTTGGAGCACAGCTGGCAGACAGGCCGCTTTTCATCTCCTCCATCCTGATGGCGATAATGGGGGTGCAGTTTATAACCACAGGAATCCTGGCGGATATAATGGTCAAGATCTATTATGGCCAAAAGGAGAGGAAGAACTATCTAGTGGAGAATGTGGTTTAAGATGAGTGTGGTTTGAGCCTTTTGAGGGCAATTCCAATGTAGGGGTAAAATGAGGCAGATGTCATCGGATTGGACGGACCTGATTTGATTCCGTTAATGTCTGCTGGTTTTATATACGTAGCAATAATTTATTCCGTTAAGTTTAATTACCTTTTCCGGTTCCTTGGTTTTGTAATACTCCCATGGATCTTTGCTCCAATCTCTTTGTAAGGCTGAAATATAAAATACTATATAGTCTACGCCATCAATGAAGTCAACGCTCTCATCTAGGGGGATTGTCTTGCCGATGAAGTATTGCGCGAAACCATAATAGTCGACTGCTACGGTAATGTTCTGTGCATCTGGCTTCTCATTTAGGTAATTCGCTGCCAAGTCGTTTCCTTCCCCCCATCCCATCAAGGTCATATTTGGTGCATTGCTCGGCCCTCCAAATACAATTGGGTTAGTGTAGGACAAAAAATAAGGGGAGATTGGCAAAATCAAAGATAAATGGAGGAGGATTATACTGCCCAACAACAAATAAAAAACTGAATTTTTATTTATATATTTTTTAAAAACAAAATATATTCCAGCAGCAACTAAGATGTCAACCGCCGGGAAAACAGGCAATATATATCTTGGAAAGGCTTTTAAGCTGAAAATCATTTGCATCGAAAATAGTATAATGTATGCACAAAGGGTTATTATACTTTTATTAAAAAAATTTAAATTATCTTTGATCAATTTTTTTATGCCAATAGCCAGGAATATTGGCAGGAACAAGAGTGTTATTGGTGTCTCCATCATCAAGAATGAAACTGGATAAAATAGCAGACCATGATTGCCATCATCAATCGCTCCCAAAAAAAAGCCGCTGCCGTGTGGGCTCTTCACGGCAACTTCTAATCCACTCTGCTGATCGAATACAATTTTCATAAGTGTTTCAATTGGACTGACCCACATGGCTGGCCAAAGCAGAAAAAAAGTCATTGCTGCAATTGCGGTAATAAATAATATGTACATAAATGATTTTTTCTTGGTCTCATTTGATAGGAAGAGGACAATAAAAGGTATAAAAGCTATGAGGAAGATCGCCGGCAGCTTTGTCAGAATCGAAAGGCCTAACAGGATTCCAGCCATAATCAGAAGCTCTGCTCTTGGCTTTTTTAAAAACACCATCAGAGATAACAGGCACAGAAGCATGAATGAGGTAAGAATAGCATCCAGGTGGATTAGCCTGGAATGAGCCAATAGGAATGGGTCCAAAGCAATCAACGTGGCAGATAGGAGTGCAATCTTTGTGTTAAATAATACTCGAATAAAATAAAATATAAGGATGATTGATAAAGATGTAATTATAACTGTGGGGGCCCTGGCAAATGATAGCTTTGCAGGGAAACCAGAGCCGTTAAAGGCCTTAATAGAAATGCCAGAAAGCCACATGGTAACCACCCCAGGATGTGGGGCTTTGAAGGTCTCATCCCATTGATGCGATAAGATTGCATCAATGAAACCTGGCGCTCTGTCGATCCATAAGATCTCATCAGTCGTGAGGCCTGTCCCCAAATCAATTATCCTCAATGATAGGCCGAGGAGGAATATCACAAGCACGACAAGCCAGACATTTTTCATCCAATTTACTCCAGTATCCTTGATAGGTGCCCTGGATGCACTTATTCATGATCGCATCTCCAAGTTTTAAAGCTATTGTACGATTTGATGGACTATGTCCGCGGGGTATTCTGCCCCAATAATGGCCTGAAATGCGTTGGCGATCGGCGGGGACCCCGCGAGCCAAAGAGTTTTTTTGGCCAATCCAGTTTAATTGTGGCTGGTATTCTTATGGGGATATAATGGCTCCCGTAATTGCCTTTGATGCGAAACACACATGGGGAAAGGTATATTAGGATCTATGCGGAGTCTTTGATAAGGTCGAACGGATGGATATAGGGACTGATGTAAATGCGGAGTTTTATACGAAATCAGTGATGCTCTCTCCGATAATAAATGCAAAGCATGGCTTGTTAGGCGTTCCTTGGATCGGCCAGAGAATGAATGAATTGCAAATTCTATTATTATAGATTCTGGGGCGATCTGAGACGATTTTGGAGGATATTAGGATAGAAGAATAATATTCTCCCTTCCAAGAGGTAAATTCAAGATTCATAAGCAGGCCTGTATTAATACATCACTATATACTCTAAAGGACGGCACGGATGCAAATGACTGTAGATGTGGTTCAGAGGACTGATGGATCTGAATTAGCTCTTATTCATCTCCTATCGCACCTTATCGAGGGCCAAAGAGTTCTGATTTTAGGGTCCGAGATTCGAAGTTTGTGTTTGGAGAGCGCCGGGATCGGATTTGATATCGTCGGAGCTTATATAAATGCAGATGTCCTCCCATTTACTGGATCTGCAATAGAGGGTGATGTAGCCAAACGAGTTCAATTCCTTATTGCAGGGGAGATCAACCTGCCGTTTCGCGACAGTTTATTTGATAGCGCAATTATTACAGAGGCTTCGCTGATTGCAATTGGTTCAAAGAAAATAATCGATGAAGCGGTTCGAGTTGTTAGAAATGGCGGCAGAATAATCATCTCGTTTGAGAGTATCGATCCTGCCTCAAGCGTTGAGCATACCAATCACATCCATAAAGAAGTATTTACTGCTGTGATTGGGCATTATATTAAGGAGATCGAATGGCATGATGTGTCCTCCAAGGAACGACTTGTTTGCAGTCTCTTTATTCACAAAAACAATGGAATCACAAAAAATAATAAAATAGACATCATCATGCCCACATTTAATGGCAGAAGATCGATCAGAAAGGCGATAAAAAGCGTAATATATCAGACATACAGAGATTGGAATCTTATTGTGGTTAATGATGGCGGCGAAGACGTAAGAGACATCATTGATGAATTTGGTGATAATAGAATCGAATATATATGCAGTGAACATAAAGGGAAATCGCATGCTTTAAATTTGGGCATCCGCTGCTCTTCTGGAGAATTTATCGGCTACCTGGATGATGATGATATTCTCTATCCACTTCATCTGGAGGTCTTGATAAAAGCGGCCATGGAGAATGGTTCTGATTTCGTCTATGATGATTGGTATGAGGTATGCATAGATGAGTCTGGGAGAGAGATTAGGAGGTATTTTGAATTCAGACAGGATGTATCGCCATCCATGTTAATATTTAAAAATTATATAAATCATAAATGCATTCTTCATAGAAGGTCTCTTCTTGATCAGATTGGCCTGTACGATGAGGAACTGGAGGTGCTAATCGATTGGGATATGATAAGAAGGCTCTCCTTTGCCAGCCGGCCTTTTCATGTTTGGAGTGTAACGAGCGAGCATATTCAATATTATAAAAAACATGTAATTGAAAATAAAATCACTGGCCTATGGTCGAAGGATCCAGAAAGAGCCCAGGCTTCACTTGAAAAAATCATTAGGAAAACCTCTGATCTGCCAGCAACAGAGGCCCAACTCAAGGATTCTATCGCCGAAGCTATGATGGGATTTTCCTATTATCACCAGCTAAAAATCAGCCAGATAACTCGGGGGCAGACCGAATGGATAAAGACGCCATTTGAGTGGGGATTGATGCATGCGATCTCGGATATGTATGGTGAGCTCCAAAGTGCAATCAATAGAACTCAGGCATTGGAAGATGAGATTGCCGATATGAGAAAGAGCTTTATATGGATTGTCACAAATAAATTTCATAATGTCTTTATCGAGCGATTTTTGCCTAATGGGAGCAAAGGCAGAAAATTATATAATAGGGGTTTAGTGAACATTAGGATGCTGGCAAGCGATGGGCCAAAAAACTTCCTATGGATGATTAGGAACCGCATTAGAAATAAATATCATAATAAAAAAGTGGCAATCCGCTCGGCTGTCCCTGAAGGGACATTCTCATTGCCAAAATCTGAATTAGTTCCTTTGGAGGATCTAAGCAAGCGCAAAATTGCCGTGGCAGTTCATGTATTTTACATCGATCTATTTGAAGAAATCTGTGCATATTTAAATCATATACCTGTAAAATATTCTCTATTTATATCGATAAGTGATGAAAGGGATAGACCTACTATTTCAGATATGGCCCAAAGACTCATTCATGCAGAACACGTTTCAATAAAAATCGTGCCAAACAGAGGACGAGATATTGCTCCTTTACTTATTGATTTTGCAGATAATATGAATAATTACGATTACATATGTCATATACATACTAAGAAATCACTCTACAGTACGAGGGAGCGAATCGATTGGAGGCTATATCTTTTTAAGATGCTGCTCGGCTCGTCAGAGCAGGTACATGCAATACTATCTGCCTTCGAGAAATATCCTTCAGTTGGAATCATCTACCCAAGTGCTTTTGAGGAAGTTCCATACTGGGCATTCACCTGGCTTTCAAACAAGCATGTTGCATCATCTATATTACCGCGAATTGGGGTCAAATTCGATCCAGATGAGTATATAGAATTTCCTGCAGGCTCTATGTTTTGGGCAAAAAAGGAAGCGCTATATCCCCTATTCAGTCTTGGATTGAAAAGAGAGGACTTCCCTAAAGAGCAGGGCCAAACAGATGGAACGCTGCAACATACAATTGAACGGTGCTTTGCTCTATCGGCGGTGGTTCAGGGGCTGAGTTTTTTGCTCATAAAAGCGGAAGAGGGCCGCGTCTTCAGTTATCAGAGCGAAAAAAATATATTTCAATATTTCTCGACTTCTCCAATTTCAAAAATTTTTGAAGCATTGCCGTTTGCATCAGTTGTCTCATTTGATATATTCGATACTCTTGTAACCCGTCCTTTCTCCTCCCCTGAAATGCTATTTGATTATCTCGAAGAGCATATAGCAAAGATCTATGGAATCAAAGGATTTCATAAAATACGCAAAGATTCTGAATACATTGCCAGGCAAAGGAAGAACTGGCAAGGAGATGTTAAGATCTCTGAGATATATGCGGTATTTGCAGAAAAAGCAAAAGTCGGCCATGAGGTCGCAAGTAAACTGCTTGACTTAGAGGTGAGTTCAGAGATCTCAATATTAAGCCCTCGCAAAAGTGTCATAGATATGGCGAGGGAAGCAATGAAATCCAGGAAAAAAATTATCTTAGTCTCTGACACCTATTTTGAGCGAAAACACATTGAAAAAATTCTGGTTAAGAACAATCTCGATTTCTATAACAATTTATATATATCTTCTGAGGCGGGCAAACGAAAAGATAGGGGTGATTTATGGGATTATGTATTGAATTATGAGTGTGTGGGAAGAGAAAGTCTTTTGCATATTGGAGATAATGAACAATCCGATGTGCAGATATTAGTCGACCGCCGCTTCATGCACCCCATCCATATAATGAAGCCATCCAGCCTATTTAGAGAAAGTGGATTAGGGAAGATCCTCTGGCAACTCTTGGATCCAAATAAAGGATGGCGAGAGAGTCTTCTGTTTGGCCTGAATGCTAATTTTTTCTGCTCAGACTCCTATCCTATTGAATTTTTTTATTCCAAAAAACCATTGAGCGATCCGTTTGCCTTTGGATATACCGTCTTTGGACCCATAGTATTCAGCTTCATGTCATGGCTGCTAAGAGAGGCAAAAGCAAACGAAATAGACCATCTAAAGTTTATTGCCAGGGAAGGCTTTCTCCTGAATAGAGCTTTTGAGCTTATAAGAGATCACCCCAAGATAAAAGCCCTGGGAATTGAGCTGCCTCATGGCTCATACTTTCTCTGCTCGAGGAGGGCCTCGATTTTTGCCGCCTTAAGGACTCCTGACGATATTTCTCGGCTGCTTGAGAGGTATTTCACAGGAACTGTTAGAGATTTTTTTAATTATCGATTGAATTTGCATGATATGAAGGAGGTCGAGCGTAAGCTGGGTGCAAAAATCCTAAATCGAGAGCTGCTCTTGCCGGATCATCGTGATGACTTGTTCAATATTCTGCTGCAGGTATTTGAAATCCTGGCAAACCAAGCAAGCAATGAACGAGAGGCTTTGCTTGAGTACAGCAGGATTCAGGGCCTATTTGCTGATAAAAGGATCGGAATAGTGGATGTCGGATATTCAGGGAGCATTCAAAAGGCACTCTCCAGTCTGCTTGGTAAGCCTCTTGCTGGATATTATTTTGTAACAGATACTCTGGCAATTCCCTTGCAAGATCGTGGATCTATTTGCAGGGCATATTTTGGTGAGTTCATCGACCCAGAGAAAAGCAAACTTCCAATTCAACGTTACAGCCTGCTCTTGGAGGCAGTCATGACTGCACCTTCAGGCCAGCTTCTCTATTTCCAGAAAAATAATGGAGAGATTGAACCTTTGTTTAGAGAGCCTGGTATCTCTCAGAAAGAATTTGAAAAAATTTCCCTGATCCATGAAGGAATCCTGGAGTTCATTAAGAATATTCTTGATTCTTTTGGCTCAAACGCCCTGGATATCGAGTTTCCAAAAGATAAGATTCAACTCATTTATGAACGAGTTGCAAAAGGCGATTTTGATCTCGGGGATCTGGGTCATGCGTTATCTGTTGAGGATAATTTCTGCGGAAATGATGAGCTATCAGCTCTTGATATCTATAAAAAATAAATATTGAATGCGTCTATCTCAAGGCGCCGATATATCCCACTATCCCTTCTCTTTGGTAACCATGGATTGCAGCGCCAATAATGTATTCATCATAATTTGTTGTATATAGATGATCCATTATTTGCGGATTCCATAGTCGATAAAGTGGAATTGTCCCTTCTTTCTTATAGCTATATACATATCCAATTATACCTTCTTTTTTATATCCACAACCAATAGCTCCTGAATTATATTCATAATAACTTGTTGTATAAAGATGATCAGTGATATGCGGATTCCACATGCGGTAAAGCGGATTTGATTCTACATCACCCTCGCTGTACAGAGTAGCAATCATTCCCTCTTTTCTGTATCCACAATTTATTGCACCTGAATTATATTCGTCATAATTTGTTGTATAAAGATGGTCGGTTATGTACGGATTCCACATGCGATATAGACTGATTTTGCCAGGTGAGGTGTCATACAACTTCTGCACCCCTGCCCGGTCCCCGTTTCCGAGCTCTCTTTGTGGGGCGTAGTACAGATTCATCACCTGCTGCAGGTCGTTTTTGCGCGGATCGCCATCCGGCAACAGATACAGATCGTCCAGCCCTATCCCATGGCCCAGCTCATGCAGGGCAACGCTTTCCAGATCGATCCGCCCTGTGCTCCGGGCAGTGGCAAGGTCTGTCGTCCAGAGGAAATCGCTATTGAACCAGACATCCGTCTCCAAAATGGAGTTATATCCATCCACAATCTGGCCATCTGCCCACCAGCGGTTCAGGCCCAGATAATTGGCTCCCAGGCTCTTCCAGCCGCAGACTGAGTAGCCATCCATGACCTCCTGTCCCCGGGGCGGGAAGGGATTGTCCACCACCTTGGTGTAATCAACGATCACTGTTTCGCCATCGGCAAACAGGTTCTGCCGCACGGCATCATCCCAGGTATTGGCTGCTGAAGCTATGGCCATCTTTGAGGCCTCTACGCTTATGCCTGCCGGAGTGCCTATCGGATTCAGATAAAGCTGCACCTGAGGGTCTCTCACATTCCAGCGACATCCTGTCAGGACATATGAGCTGTAAGATCCCCCGGATGATGCTGCGGCTCCTGCTGTGCTGGCCAGCTCAGACCTATCGGGCCTCTTCTCCTTCCGGGCCAGGTTCATAACCTTTAAATCAAAGCCTCCAATGCCTTGCCCCTCCTCTCCTATCAGCCTGGATCCGGCCATTCCCATGATCCTGCCCTCGCCCTCATTTGAGACAGCCTCAAAGGAGCCATCGTTTAATAGGACGGTATCGTCAATGGCTACATGCCCCTGGGAGAGTGCCTTCTCATCCGCTCCGGAAGTCAGACGGGCGGAAAGGGTCCCCTCTCCGGAGAAGCCGACCTCAGCGAGGAGGACATTCTCTTTGCCCAGGGCTCCTGAGAGCACCCTTCCCTTCTGCCCGCCAATCTCTGTGCTCTGGCTGGCTGATATCCCTTCAGCAGCAGAGAGGCTCTGGGAGCTTCTCAGGGTGCCGCTGGAGACGCTCGCCTCCTGGCCAGCATCTGTATCCCCCTTCCTGCCGCGAAGCTCAAGGTTCATGCTCCCCGTGCCGGCTGCGCTCTGGTGGATGCTGGCCCACTGGCCGGAGACAGCAGAGGTGGTGGAAGAGGCGAACTCCCCCTGGCTATTGATATCATTTTGCAGCATCCTTCCCGGCAAGGTGAGCGATTGTTTGAGGCTGTTATTTCCCTTTCCCTCTGACTGGCGGTGGGCGGAGATGCTGCCCGAGCCCAGGAGCAGGCTCTCCTGGAGCGATGTGGAGCCGTTCAGGGAAAAGCTCTCCTGTGAGCCTACTGTCTCTCCTCCCGCTGAAGTGGAGCAGCTAACTGAGATTCCAGCTGCCGGTGCTGCCAGAGCGCATACTAAAAAAAAACACATCCATGTATTTTTATCATCATATCTCGGCTCTCTTCTGGTCATCGCCACACCTTCCCGGGGACGCAAATCACTATTGCAGCCATTGAAGGCATACAGGTATTAATAATCACCGTTTATAGTGATTCATCCTATCAATTTTAATCGGGGGAGAAATGCCCAAACGGCATCAACTATTTATCCCCTCTATGTTCATAAAGAACTGAAGCTGGCATCAATGGTTGATGATCATGCCCCTGGGGCAAGGTGTGAGATGGCGGAAAAGGATAGCAGGGCATGCAAGAGAGTACCCCGTTGCCATAATGATCTCATCGACCTTCTGCTCACATCGGGAACGGATCGCAGAGGCGCATATGAGCTGGTCGTCAGGGGCGGGCAGATAATCGCCCAGGATGGCCTGCGAAGCTTCGCAGAAAGGTCGCAAAGATATCTGCGCAGAAAATTATTTCCCAGCACGAATCCGCCAGCTCCGCCCTCCCAGAGGGAACTGGAGGATATGCGCCTGCAGTCCGCGGGATTCGAGTATCGGCCGAAGATCAGCATAATAACTCCGGTTTATAACACCCCTGAGGACTGGCTCAGAGGTGCTATCGACTCTGTCTTGCAGCAGGCATATGATAACTGGGAGCTATGCATAGTTGATGATGGATCAGGTCAGCCGCATATAAGAGAGATATTGGATCACTATCAGCGAGAGGATGGCCGGATCAAGGTAAAATATCTGAATGAGAACAAGGGCATATCAAATGCCTCAAATGAGGCCCTCGCTCTGGCCAGCGGGGAATTCGTCGGCTTTCTGGATCATGATGATCAGCTCCCCGCTCATGCACTATATGAAGTTGTACGACTGTTGAACTGGAATGCCAACGCCGATTTCATATACAGCGATGAGATCATGATCTCTGAGAGGGAAAAGCCCATATACGCCCTTTTCCGGCCAGATTTCTCCCTGGATTATCTGCTCTCTCACTGCTATATCATTCATTTTGCTGTCATAAGGAAGAGCATTCTGAAGGAGATCGGCGGATTCAGGACTGATTTTGCTGTATCCCAGGACTACGATCTGTTTTTAAGAGTCGTCTCCCAGACCAGAAATATCTCTCATATACCAAAAATCCTGTATAAATGGAGGCAGCACCAGGCGAGCGGTGGCCATCAGCTCAAGGAGAGGGTGATGGAGTCGAGTCGAAGGGCGCTGCAGGATTTTGCCGATAGAGAGGGAATCGGCGGTGAGGTCTATTGCACAAAGCATTTTAATTTTTTCAGGCTGAAGAGGGATATCCTCGATCAGCCCAAAATCAGCATCATCATTCCCACCAGGGATCGAATCGATCTGCTCAGCAGGTGTATCGAGAGCATACAGGCTAAGAGCTCTTATGGCAATTATGAGGTCATTGTAGTGGACAATTTAAGCCAGGAAGAGGAGAGTGCAGCTTATTTCGATTCCTTGCAGAGAAGCCATAATGATTATAAAATTTTGAAATTCAATGAAACATTCAACTATTCTCGACTGAATAATTACGCGGCAAAATTTGCCCTTGGCGACCACCTGCTCTTTTTAAATAACGATGTAGAGGTGTTGAACCCCGATTGGCTGGAGGCAATGCTGGAGCAATCACAGCGGGATGAGATCGGCTGCGTTGGGGCCAAGCTGCTTTATCCTGATAAAAAAATACAGCACGTAGGAGTCATTGTCGGCGGAGGTGGGCGGGCAGAACATATATATAAATGGTCTGATTCAAATTATATCGGCTATATGGGCCATTTCGTCTCCATCAGAAATTACAGTGCAGTGACTGCTGCCTGTCTGATGATCAGAAGATCGATATTCGATGAGGTTGGCGGATTTGATGAGGGCTATGAGGTTGGATTTGGGGATGTCGATCTCTGCCTGCGGGTTCGGGAGCTGGGATATGAAAATCTATTCACTCCTTATGCAGAATTGATTCATCACGAGTCAGCCACAAGGGGAAAATCGATATCAATTGATCCTCATCCCTCTGACACCAAGAGATTCATGGAAAAATGGAAAAAATATATAGATGAGGGCGATCCCTACTACAATCCCAATCTCCCCCTTGACTGCTTTGACATCTTGCCTTATGTATCCTGGTGATGGCCGATCTCCAGATGGATGCATCCAGATGGATGCACTCTGGGTCAGGTCAGGGATGTGCAATCCTTCTCAGCGAGTCCAATCTTGCAGCCTTCTGCAGAGCAGCATGGCAGCCATTCATCCTGTGGCTCATACCATGGGAAGCTGGACTTCATCCGTATGCTTCTGCTGATATTATAGCTCCCGCTATACCTTTCCTCACCCATGCTTGCCTGCGGATAGGTGATCTTCTTCGTCTCCGCTTTGAGGCTGGAGAAGCCATACTTCAGATCGGCAATGCCAGTGGTGTATGTGCTGATATTATAACGGGTCTCTTTTTCGGGCTTTAATTCCGCATGCAGGATGGCATCATCAGTGGCAAGTACGGTGGCGTTCATCCTGGTGATCAGCATACCGATATCCGAATCTTTGGAGAGCTCGGTGTTGTAGAGCAGACTGGAGCCGGCATAATCGAGGTTGTTTCCGGCGTACTCCCGGCTGTTGATCCCCTGGCCGGAGTACCTTATAGATCCTCTGGACCGGAGGATGGCCGGCCACTGCTCTGCGAATTGAATGGAATATATCCCCTTCTCATGTACAAGGTTGAAGAGGCTGGCTTCAGTTGTGTTCGCATCCAGGGTCAACTGCTTCTCTGAGGCATAGCGGCCCTCCTGGGCTGAGGTCCTCTCTCGCATGCGGAGGTCATTGATGTCCACCTCTTCATAGCAGGAGTGGTAGGGGGAGAGGGCCCTTCCCCGGTACTCCACCGGGGATATGCTGCCCTCGACATACTGGGAGTACTCGAACTTGAGGCTCTCGCTCTCCCGGCTGATCGTCCAGGTGGTGGTGTTGGTGCCAACTGATACTGTGACCCTCTCCGCATGCCCGGCCGAGATCAGAGCCAAAATAAGCAGCAATGCTATTATGCCCCCCTGAAATTGATATTTATATCCCTTCACAATCGATGCCTCCCTGGCACCCCACCGAATCTCTTATCTGGATCAGCATCTATCGGCTATGAGATGAGATGCTATTGGGAATGGCCCATCCCGGGGATGTGATCACTCTTGCCATCTTCCCCTTGCCATTTTTCTCTTTCCATCATATGTTTTGTATGTCATATATGTTATCATGCCATATATGTTATCATGTCATATACGTTATCATGTCATATACGTTATCATGTCAAACATGTTTTGTATGTAACATATATTATTTATCTCTATCGTCTGGGACTTTCATGATCATTCCCTCTTCACAATGCTGGAAATCAAAAAGAGACCTCTGCTTCTTCTCTCTTCTCACCTTCTTCCAAGCCGGAAGGAGGATCTGGCCGTATCTTCCTCCGCCTCCCGGGAGAACCTCCACGCATCCCTTGCGGAAGGCCTCAATACCTCTGATCACCTCAGCCTCCACCCCAGCCGCCTCCATCGCCTCAAGCTCCTCAATGAGCAGAACCTCTATCTCCGCCATATCCCTGGTCATGGCCTCGTACTGCTTCTGCACTCCTGCGGTCATGGGGCTTTTATGGCCCAGAGCGAGGGCGATTATCTCTGCCAGAGGAATGAGGTGGATATATGGAGGGCGGTGAGGGGGGTGGCAGGGCAGCTCATAGTCTGCCAAAAGGCCGATCCGGTCAGCCACCCCCAGCTTTATCAGCCCCCGGCAATGGGGGCAGCGTCCCATAAATTCATCCTTCTGCACCGGGCTATACTGCTGAAAGCAGCGGATGCAGGCGGTGCGGTTGTACTTTCCCTCTCCGGGAAAAAAGCCGGCATTGAGAGTCGGCCCTCTGCCCTTCTCCCGGCGGATGGCTGAGGCGACCTCCTGGAAGCTACACCCCTTCACCCTCATCTGATTGAACTCCCGGGCCAGCTTATTGGTTCGGGGGGAATGGGCATCGGAGTTGGAGAGAAAGGTCTTATCAGAGAGCTCTGCGATCCGGTCTGCGTAGTCGGTGTCCGCGCTCAGCCCAAGCTCAATGAAGTCTATCCGATCTGCATTCTCCTGATAGCAGTCGGAGAGGGATCGGTGGTATGCATACATCCCTGTCCAGGGGGTGAAGGCATGGGCGGGCCCGACAAGGCCCCCGGCCTCCAGGGCCAGATCGGCGATCTGGGCGCCATTCAGATGCAGCCGCGGCCTGCCGTCCTGCTGCAGGTTGCCTGAATGGGGGGAGAATGCCTCTGCCAGCTCCTCTGCTTTGGAGGCGTCCGGCAGGAGTATGAGGTGATGGACCCTTTCTGCATCCTCCACCTCCACGCTCAAGAGAAAGAGGATATCCCCCAGCCGGCGTAGCCCCTCCTCCTCAGGCAGCTCCCGGATGGACTTCAGCCACAGGGGGTGCAGGCAGTCGCCGGTTCCCACTATCTTCACCCCCTTTTGCGCCGCCCCCCGTGCGATCTGTGCCAGTTCCATGTCGGCGGATACGGCCATTGAGTAGCGGGAGTGGATGTGTAGATCGAGATTGACCAGCATATCATCGCCTTCTGATCTGGATCTATTCGCCGGGGGATAAACCCTTTATGCTCATAGCTCCATCACGGGATGCTAAAATGGAGAGCAACAGAGATATCCTGGAGGGCTACCGCCGGGGGGAGATCTCCCTGGAGGAGGCTTTGAAGCGGATCCGGACGATGGATTATTGTGCTGTGGGTGAGGTGGCAAAGCTGGATATTTGCCGGATGAACCGAATCAGTATACCAGAGGCGATTCTGGCGGAGGGAAAGGAGAAGTCCGATCTTCTGGCCATATCCCTTGCCCATCTGGAAGAGACGGGAAGTGTGATCGTCACCCGGGTCTCATCTGAGCAGTTGGTGGTATTGCGATCGGCCAAGCTTCCCCCCAAGAGCGTCTTCGAGCATAACCCCCGCGCCAGGACAGTGGTCATCCGCACTGCTGAGCGGCCGCCCAGGGAGGGCACAGTGGCCATCCTGGCGGCGGGAACAGCGGATATTCCCGTGGCCGAGGAGGCGAGGGTGGTGGCAGAGGAGATGGGCTGCCTTGTCCTCGCCGAGTATGATGTGGGGGTGGCCGGCATCCACCGCCTCTTTCCCTGCCTGGAGAGAATGGCGGATGCTGATGCTTTTGTGGTGGCGGCGGGACGGGAGGGCACTCTGCCCGCAGTGGTGGCCGGGTTGGTGGACGCTCCTGTGATCGGCCTTCCTGTATCCACCGGCTATGGCATAGGCGGCGGGGGAAAGGCGGCTCTCTATTCAATGCTCCAATCCTGCTCCGTCCTAACGGTGGTGAATGTGGATGCGGGCTTTGTGGCGGGAGCATATGCTGCCAAGATCGCCCGGCAGAAGGTTCATCGAGATTAACAGTTTTAAATTATTTTCCGGAAAGTATTTATACCATCAAAAGGCTGGTTGGGCTTGAGCGGGTATACTCATCTTTTTTACTAACCCCCACTCCCCTACCCGCTCTAATTATCATCAATTCTCATAGGATAGGGAGATCCAGGGCGGAGCCGGCCTTCTTATGTGCCCCGCCATGGCTTTGAATGGACGCATGGAATAGCAGACAGCTCCTTCACAGGCTATTCCATTACGCTTGATTTTATGAAACTTAATTTTACTTAAAGCTTTTGCTCCTGGAAGAATCATGGGCTACAGGCAGTGAGCGCCTGTTGATGCATGAAGAGAGATCGACGGAATTGATCTTTGTGCCCGACTGCTGTGAATAGGCCTCTATCCTCCTTTGGACCAGCTCCAGCATTCCCCGGGAGACAAAGATCAGGCAGCTTCTGCCTGAGAGCGCCTTCAGGATGCACTTGTCTATCGCCCCGTAGGTGAAGTCCAACCGGAGATTGGCTTCTTCTGCCAGCAGCTTGGCCCTGGTGCCCATGGCACCGGTGCAATCAGCATCCACTCTCCTCGCCAGCTCTGCTGCCCTCTCCGGCTCAAGCTCGTCGGCATTGCAGATGTAGATCTTGCCCCTATCCTCCTCCCGGACAGCATTTCCATCCCCTCTGCCCTGCAGGAGATCGCATAGCTCAAGAATGCTCTTTGGAGTCTTCCTGCCCTCTGCCAGCCTTCTGTTCACCAGCTCATGATAAAGCTCCACCACCATTGGGGGCTTGAGCCTGGCTCCCTGGATCAGCTCCAGATCGCCGAACACCTCCTCTCCTGAGCCCCGGCGGAGGACACTGCCATCCTTCATCAGCACCACCTCATCCGCCCAGCGATAGGCCAGTTCCACATCATGGGTGGAGATGATCAATGTCTTTCCCCCCAGGTTGAGCTCATCGAGCATCTCCATGATCTCCTCTGAGCTGGCGGGATCGAGGTTGGAGGTGGGCTCATCCAGTATCATCACCTCCGGCTCCATGGCCAAAATCCCGGCGATGGCAGCCCTCTTCTTCTCCCCTCCGCTCAGGTGATGGGGGGGACGGCGTTCGTATCCAGAGAGGCCGACATACTGCAGGGCATAGGCCACATGCCTTTTTACCTTCTCCGGGGGAAGTCCCAGGTTCACCGGCCCGAAGGCAACATCCTGATAGAGAGTGGGGGCAAAGAGCTGATCATCGGGGTTCTGAAAGACCATGCCCACCCTCTGCCTCACCTCTCGCAGTGAGCGGGAGTCATAATCCAGCCTCTTATTCCTGAATAATACTTCCCCTGCCACTGGCCTTAGGATGCCATTGAAGATCAGCATGAGGGTGGATTTTCCTGCCCCATTGGGCCCCACCAGGGCGATCTTTCTTCCTTCCTCTATGGCCAGGCTGAGATTGTTGAGGGCATGGGTGCCGTCGGCATAGACGTATTCTACTCCTATTGTTTCCAGAATTGCAGCCACTCTCTTCTCCTCGCTCCTGCTCCTCTCAGATGATCCCCTGTCTGCTGCTGGCAATGCTGATCGCCAGTGCCATAGCCAGGTAGGCGGCAGCGGCTGCAATCTCCTTCGCCCTTGCTCCTCTTCTCTCCTCCATGAGATCCAGCCGGCCATCATAACAGCGGGCATCCATGGCTATGACAAGCCTCTCCCCCTGCTCCCAGGACCTCAGGAATAGAACGCTGGCGAGCATGGAGAAGGAGGCAAGGGAGCTTCTGATGCTCCGGTTTCCCAGACGCATCACCTGGGCATTATGGATCATTGCTGCCTGATCCAGCAGGACAAATATGTATCGATAGATCAGCATGGATATTTCTATCACCGATTCGGGAATTCGCAATGACCTGAGAAGAGCGAATATCTCTATCATGGGGGTGGTGAGGGCGATGAAGAAGAGTGAGCACATGCCCCCGAAGGTCCGGGCGATGAGCAGCAGGGCCAGGGCAGCCCCATCCTCTCTGATCCCCAGCACCCGGCCAAAGAGCTCCAGGGCATAGAGCATATCTCCAGAGCCATGCATCAGAGCCACCACCAGAGAGCTGATAAGGGCGAAGGAGAGGGGGAGGAGGAGGAGCCGGGAGTAGATACGAAGGGGGATTTTGGCCAGGATCAGGATGATCAGGCTCATGCTCGCAGCCACAAAGAGGGGGGCGGCTGGTTCAAGAGAGGATATGCAGATCGCGATCGCTCCCAGGCCAAAGAATAGCTTGAGACGGGCACTGGTCTCACGTAATCCATTGCACTGGGCCCAGTCATCCAGAAGGTCATGCATCCGATCCTGCTTCTCCCTTCCCCTCTTTCTGCTCCCCCTCCTTTCTCATCCTCCCCTGGTAGTAGCCCAGAAAGTAGCCTATGGCCAGGCTCCCCAAGGCCGCCTGCAGGGCGAAGAGCAGGCTCTCCACCTCGCCGCTGGGCGGCTCCCAAATCGGACTGGACCATGGCTCATAGGCGCCATCAGTCAGCTCATCGATGACCCCCTCCGATTGATCGTCTGCTCCCGCCCACTCATGCTCCCCAGTGGTGCTCTGGTAGATGAAGAGGATGGCGAAAAGGGCAACGATCCCCAGGACAGCGATCTCCAGCCTCATGGGCTGGCCTCCTGGAGCAGCCGGATGGCGGAGGCGCTGGCCACTCTGAGCCTCACCAGGATATCGCCCCTGAGCCGGACCAGATATTTGAACATAAGAGCAGTCACCGCCCCCTCCACCACCGCCAGGGGGACTTGAGTGATGGCAAATACGGCCATGAAGGCCTGGAAGGAGGCGACAATGCCGCCCGAGGCGGCGGGAAATGCCAGAGCAAGCTGCATTGATGTCACCAGATATGTGGCCCAATCGGCGAGCATGGCTGCCAGGAAGACGGAGAGGTACATGCCAAGCCCCATCCTGCTGGCCAGCCGGTAGACCAGGTATCCGATCAGGGGGCCGGCTATCCCCATGGAGAATATATTGGCTCCCAGAGTGGTCAGGCCGCCGTGGGCAAGGAAGAGGGCCTGGTAGATCAGCACTATTGCCGAGAGGACGGCTGTTATCCCCGGTCCAAAGAGTATCGCCCCCATGCCCGTTCCCGTGGGATGAGAGCAGCTCCCGGTGACTGAGGGCATCTTCAGGGAGGAGAGGACGAAGACAAAGGCCCCGGAGACGGCGAGCAGAGGCAATATCTCCCGGCTCTCCTTGATCATCCTGTTCATCTTATAGACGCCCCAAGCCACCACGGGCAGCGAAAGCACAAACCAGATCTCCCACCAGGGGTGGGGGAGAAAGCCCTCCATTATATGCATAGCATCACCACTCTGCAGCAGAGATATTCTGGCATATAAAGTTTTCTTGTGTTAGAATCAAATAAATTTAATTGATTGAGAAATGCCCTTAAATAATCCCTCACCAAAATAAGGATCATTGAGCCAGATATTCACTGTCACCAATCTCAATGAGAGGATAAAGGAGCGGCTGGAGAACGATCCCCGCCTGCACGACCTCTGGGCGCAGGGGGAGGTCTCAAACTTCGTCCATCACCGCTCCGGCCACATGTACTTCACCCTGAAAGACCGGGATTCCCAGATCTCCTGCGTCCTCTTCAAGGGGCAGGCGGGGCGGGTGGAGACGGAGTTAAGGAACGGCATGAATGTTCTCCTTTTTGGGGATGTGGCGGTCTATCGCCCTCAGGGGAGGGTGCAACTGGTGGCCAGGGCCATAAAGAGGGATTCTGGCCTTGGCTTCCGGTTTTTGCAGTTTGAGGCCCTGAAAAAGAGGCTGGAGGAGGAAGGGCTCTTCGACCTGGAGCAGAAGCGCCCTCTCCCCCCCTATCCGGAGAGGATAGGAATTGTCACCTCCCTGCAGGGGGCAGCATTGAGAGACGTTCTGCGCAGCATCGGGCCCTATCCGGCCAGGATAATAATCTCTCCCGCCCAGGTGCAGGGCGAGGGGGCAGAGGAGAGCATCGTCTCTGCTCTTCTTGCCCTGCAGGGCAGGACTGACCTGATAATAGTCTGCCGCGGCGGGGGCTCGGCCGAGGATCTGTGGTGCTTCAACTCCGAGGTGGTGGCCCGGGCTGTCTATGCCTGCGACAGTCCGGTGATCTCTGCTGTGGGCCACGAGACGGATGTCACCATCACCGATTTTGCCGCCGACGTTCGAGCGGCAACACCGACTGCAGCGGCCAAGATGGCAGTACCGGATGTGGAGGAGCTGAGGATAAGGCTGCGGCAGAGCCGGGTTCGGATAATACGCGCCCTGTGGAGCTGCCTGGAGAGAAAGGAGGAGCGGCTGGAGTATCTCCAGCGCAGCCTCTCTGCTGCGAGGATGTACTCTCTGACCGGCGACTTCAGGCAGCGGCTGGACCACCTGAGCGACAGGCTGGATTTTGCCCTGGCTGAGGAGCTGAGGGATCGCCGGGCCAGGCTGGATGCTGTTTGCGGCCGGCTGGTGGCAGTGGGTCCACGGGCCACATTACAGCGCGGCTATGCCCTGGCCCGCTCAGAGAGGGGCCTGGTCATGGCCTGGGACGATGTCCGCCCGGGAGAGGAGATAGAGCTGATATTGGGCCGGGGCGGGCTGAGGTGCCGGGTCTTGGACAGTATTGAGGAGAAGGAGGAGAGTGGAGAATGAAGGAGGAGGAAGTGGGACTGGAGGGAGCACTGGAGGAGCTGGAGAGAATAGTCGAGGAGCTGGAAGAGGGAAAGTTGAGCCTGGAGAGGAGCCTGGAGCTTTATGAGCGGGGGATGGGGCTTGTCCGGCTGTGCAACCTGCGGCTGGACAGTGCTCAGAGGAGGATCGAGTGCCTGACGGGCGAGATGCCCCCTGATCTGCTCTGAGCCCGCCTCTCTCAGAGCGATACTGATTCTCCCTGCTCTCATCTCCGGCTCTCTCTCTCTCTCTCTCTCTCCCCGGCTCTCATCTCAGCAGGAGGCAAAGCTTAAATATGGCTATGAATGTACTTTTCTATACATCATAGTATTAATTCGTACATTAAAAAGCCCACAGGTGATTTATTGAGGAGTATGATGATCGAGGATTTCGCAGTCAAGTTCGGGAGGTATGGCGGCCTCTTCGTCCCCGAGACCCTGGTGGCTCCCCTGGCCGATCTCTCTTATGCCTATGATCAGCTTAAGGGGAGCGCCCAGTTTCAAGATGAGCTGAAAGCCCTCCAGAGGGACTTCGCCGGCCGGCCCACATCTCTTTACCCTGCCCCCAATCTCAGCCGGAGGCTAGGCTGCCAGGTCTATCTTAAGAGGGAGGACCTGATGCATGGCGGAGCCCATAAGCTAAACAACACCTTAGGCCAGGCCCTGGTGGCAAAGAGGATGGGCAAGAGCAGACTGATCGCCGAGACGGGGGCGGGCCAGCACGGTGTGGCCACGGCCATTGTGGGGGCAAAGCTGGGCTTTGAGACCCAGATCTATATGGGGGAGGTGGATATTGAGAGGCAGAAGATGAACGTCTACCGGATGGAGCTGATGGGGGCAGAGGTGATACCAGTCCGTTCCGGCTCCCGGACACTGAAGGATGCCATAAACGAGGCCCTGAGGGACTGGGCCTCAAGCTTTGAGCATACCCATTATCTCCTGGGGACTGCTGCCGGGGCCCATCCCTTCCCCACGATGGTGAGGGACTTTCAGAGCATTATCGGCCAGGAGACAAGAGAGCAGATCCTGGCGACGGAGGGCCGCCTGCCGGACAGCATCGCCGCCTGCGTGGGAGGGGGGAGCAATGCCATGGGCATCTTCGCCCCCTTCCTGGAGGAGGAGGTGAGGCTGATTGCTGTGGAGGCAGGAGGGCGGGGTCCGGGGATGAGCGAGAGGATGGCGGACAACGGCGCCTCCCTGGGCTACGGCACAGACGGAATACTGCATGGTGCCCTCACCAAGATCCTTCAGGACCCCTACGGCCAGATACTGGAGTCCTACTCTGTGGCTGCAGGCCTGGACTATCCCGGGGTGGGGCCGGAGCTGGCCTATCTGGCGGAGAAGGGCCGGGTCCTTCCCAGGCTGGCGGACGATAGGACCGCCCTGGAGGGATTTCGCGCCTTGTCCCGGCTGGAGGGGATAATCCCTGCTCTGGAGTCGGCTCATGCCATCGGCTATGCCCTGAAGGAGCCAGAATCACTGGGCGATCTGGCGATAATCAACCTCTCCGGACGGGGGGATAAGGATCTGGCCACGGTGATGGAGTATGAGAATCTCTGAGGCCTTCAAGAGCAGCCCCCTGTTGATCGTCTACCTCTGCTCTGGAGATCCCTCACCCGCTGCCACCCCGGAGCTGGTGAGGCGGGTGGTGCGGGCAGGAGCGGATATAATCGAGCTGGGCCTTCCTCACTCCGATCCCATAGCAGACGGGCCGACCATCCAGGCAGCAGCACAGAGGGCCATCGCCGCCGGGATGAACACCGATATCTATTTCCAGGTGGCAGCAGAGGCCAGTGTTCCTGTGCCCAAGGTCTTCATGGGCTACTACAATATGATCTATGCCCGCGGCCTGGAGAGGTTCGTCCAGGACTGTCTCCTCTCGGGCATAACGGGCATGATCGTCCCCGACCTCCCCCCGGAGGAGGCCGCTCCCCTCAAGGCGGCCTGCAGCAGGCATGGCGTGGATCTGATCTATCTGGTGGCCTCCAATACCCCACCGGAGCGGCAGAGGCTCCTCGCTGAAGAGACGGGCGGCTTCCTCTATCTGGTGGCCAGGCCTGGGGTGACGGGGGCGAGAAACGATCTATTGCCCGATACCGGTGAGCTGATCCGCCGGGTGGCAGGAGATAAGCCCAAGGCAGTGGGCTTTGGCATCTCCACTCCCGGGCAGGCGGCTGAGGTCATCCGGGCCGGGGCCGATGCCGTTATTGTGGGATCGGTCTGCGTTGACCTGATATCCCGGGGGAGGATCGAGGAGATGGAATCACTTGTGACGGAGATGAAAAGGGCAGTGAAAGAGGCGGGGCGGGAGAGGTTGTCATGAATGGGGAGCATGCAGGAGATGGGACGGGCGGTGAAGGGGGAAGGAGATGGGTGGAAAGGACCCGGCGGGATCTGGAGGATGGGGCCGATGCCACCATCGTCTGCTTTGGCGACTCCATCACCGCCGGCTATGCCGTGCGGAGGGGCTTTCCCTCCTTCTGGCAGGAGTTGCTCCGGCAGAGGTTCCCTGACTCAAAGATCGAGATGATCAACTCCGGCCTCTCCGGGGATACCAGCCTGGACGGCCTGGCCCGGCTGGACTGGGTGGTGCTCTCCTATGAGCCCGACCTGGTCACAATAAACTTCGGCATCAATGATTGCGTTTTGGGGCTGGGGCTGGAGGATTTCGAGATAAACCTGGTGGAGATGGTCCGCCGCATCCGGGCCGGCCCGAACTCGGAGATCCTTCTCCTATCCTCCCAGCCCCTGGAGACCCCTCCCTATGACCGGATGGTTCTGGACTATTATCAGGCGGTGGAGAGGGTGACTGAAGAGGTGGACGCCGGATTTGTGGACGTCTATGCTGCCTGGATGAGAAGGGTGCAGGCCGGCGCTTCCCTGAGCTCTTTTATCCTGCCGGGCCTGGATCATCCCAATGAGGCGGGCTACAGGATCATCGCCGAGGAGCTGATGCGGCTCTTTTGATCCTGCAAGGCATCTTCTTTCTTTTGAAAAAGGGCCGCTTTTCCTCCAGATCGCATCCTCTCCCCGGAGAGTGATTCAGAGGGCGGATCTGCTTTCAGCTCCGGTATCGGGTGATCTATATGCTGAAATCAGAAGAGAGCCGCTCTTGACGCAGATCAGCGGTGGAGTTCATAAAAAAGTTCAATTACTATTGACGGCAATAGCGATCTATGTATTTAGTTAAAACCCATATACATGAGAGTGGTATAGAGGGGGACGGAGTCTTTGCCGGGGAGGATATCCCCCTGGGAACTATTATATATTTTTTGAGAAAAAATTGTGCCTTCATCAGCTATGATGACTTTTTATCCATGTCTGAGGAGGAGAAGGATAAGACCATCAGGTATGGAGTGCAGGATGAGTCGGGCAATTGGCTGCTGGGGGATGGAGAAGAGAAGCTCAACCATAGCTGTGATGCCAACACCCTGAGCCTGTTTGTGGATGATGCCTATTGCGATATTGCCGTCAAGGACATATCTGAGGGAGAGGAGATCACAGGGGATTATAGTCTGTTCTACAGCTCTTTTCCCTATAGAATAGAATGCAATTGCAATGCACCAATCTGCCGGGGGGTGGTCACAGGCGGCTTGCAGGTTGACCTCCAGACCTATGATCGGTGGCGCAGGCGCATCTCAAAGGCAGTAGGCTGTATCTTTGCTGTCAAACAGAACCTGTTCTCCCTTGAGGATGAGGAGGCCAGGAGGCTGACAGAAGCGATAAGATCTAAGTGCAGGCCAACGGTTTTTCCTTATGTCAAGTTCTCTTTAATCTCAGATGAATGCCCTTGATCTCAGATGAATGCCCTTGATCTCAGATGAATGCCCTTGATCTCAGATGGATGCCCTCGATCTCAGATGGATGCCTTCGACCTCATCCATATTCGGGAAAGTCAGCATCAGCTGCCGGCTGCAGCCTCTCTTTTTTTGGTGCGGTTCTCCTGGCTCTGGCTGCCATTTGTCTCCTGAAGGATCATGTAGTTGAGAACCAAAAGCACGCAGATATTTCCGACCAGGCCCAGCAGGGCGGGAAGCTCTGCCCAGTAGAAGAGTATGACCTGCACTATGAATATCTGCACCAGGATGGCGCTTTTGAGCATCCGGTAGGCCTCCAGGCGGGAGCTTTTCATCTTCATGATGGCATAGATGACCATGGCGGAGGATAGAGTGGCTGCGCCCAGCCCGGCCAGATCGAAGAACGATAGGTCGGGAAATATGGCATGCAGACCCCTCTCCAGGTTGAGCCGGAGGTAGATGAGCAAGAGGTCGATGCCCAGGGTGAACAGGGACTGAAGGATGAAAAAGGCCATAACTGCTTTCACAAACCAGCTCTTCTTGACGAGCCTGCGGTAGTAGCGGCGCAGGCGATGCTTGGTGGCGGTGTAGATGTCGGCTTTGGGCAAGGGCACACTGTCGGTGCTCTGAAGGAGCTCCTGCAGGGCCTGGGTCATGGGATTGTCCTGGGGGCTCTCTCTCAGCAGGGCCAGGGCCTTTCTCCTCTCCAGGTGGTCCAGATCCTCCAAGACTGCCTCTTTTGCCAGCTCCAGGACATTTATCAGCCTCTCCTGCTCGGTGAGCTTCGGCTTTCTGATCAGGGTCTGAACTGCCAGGTATAATATGACAAATACAATATAAATCAGAGCCACTGTGGGCTTGAAGAAATAATCGTTATCCCCGGTGATGAACTTGCCCAGCTCATCGATGAAAGCGCCAAATCCCAGGCCTCCGATCACCGCCACCAGATAGTTGGCCGATTTATTGATATAACCCAGATTGATGACCAGGGCGATCATCATGAGAACTCCGCCCAGGAGGACATGAGCGATATGGAGATTGCCCGGGCTGAGGCTGGGATATCCGGTCAGGGCGAGAAAGAAGCGTATTCCCAGGACGGAGCATACCGCCATGACCAAGAATATCTCCAGCAGCGTTCCCGCTTCCAGGTTGCGTATGAGATGGCGGTTGAACGGATTCATCCGCCGGAAAAATTCCCGCATCTTCCCGTCACTTCAGGCTTCTTCAATCTGATAGTAGTACTCTCCCTGCTCCTTTTGCATCCGGTCCAGCCTGGACTCAGGTTTATTGACCCTGGGCCTGCGGGTCTCTTCGTCCCGCCGGAAGGTTATGCCTATCCCCTTGAGGAAGGCATTCATCCCCTCGCGCATCTCCAGGGGGGTATGGGCCACGCCGAGGACTCCCGGGACGCCCTCGAAGACCATCAGACGCTCGGACATCAGGTCGATCAGATAGATGTCGTGGTCCACCACCAGGACGGTCTTCTCAGAGGACTCGGCAAACCGGCGCATGACCTTGGCCGCTAGCATCCTCTGCTCCACATCCAGGTGAGCGGAGGGCTCATCCAGGAGGTAGAGGTCTGCATCCCGGCTGAGGCAGGCGGTTATGGCCACCCTCTGCAGCTCTCCGCCGGAGAGCTCAGGGAGGGCCTTCTCCAAGAGGGGCCCGATGCCCATGGGCCCGAGGATCTCCGCCTGGTAGTAGCTGCTATCAAATCCCTCTGTCACTCCCCGCAGCATCCCCTCCACAGTCATCTCTGTCTCTGCCTTCAGGTATTGGGGCTTGTAGGATATCTTCAGCCGGCTCTCGAAGCTTCCGGTGGTGGGCTTTTCCACCCCTGCCAGGATCTTGATGTAAGTTGTCTTTCCAATCCCATTGGGCCCCAAGATCCCCACCACCTCGCCCCGGCGAATGATCCCCGGCTCGGCCTCCAGGCGGAAGGAGGAGTACTGCATAGCAAAGGCATCATAGGCGATGAGAGAGGGGATATCCTTCTCTATCCGGGGGGCATGCACCTCGAAGTTGATGGCTGTATCGCGAAAGCGAACATTCTCCTCGGGCAGGTTGCCCCGAAGGTACTGGTTGATTCCCACCCGCACCCCTTTGGGCCTGGTTATCACTCCGTAGGCACCGGGGATGCCATAGATGAGATGGACGTTATCAGCCAGCAGGTCGAGGAGGGCCAGGTCGTGTTCTACCACCATCACCGCCTTATCCCGGGCCAGGCTCTGCAGTATGCGGGCGGAGTTGATGCGCTGATAGATATCAAGGTACGGGCTGATCTCATCGAAGAAATAAAAGTCCGCGTCCCTGGCGGCGGCAGCAGCGATGGCCACCCTCTGCAGCTCGCCGCCGCTGAGGCTGGAGATATCTCTTTCCATCAGCTTTGATATCCCCAAGCTCTCCGTCAGCTCAGGAAGGGCTCCCCTCTCATCCGTCCTCTCCAGGAGGCCTGAGACAATGCCCGAATAGCTCTTCGGGATGCGATCAATGTACTGGGGTTTGTAGGAGGTCTTGATCCCTTTAGCGGCCACCTTCTTCAGATAATCTCCCAGGATGGAGCCGGAGAAGCGCTGGAAGACCTCCTCCCAGGAGGCAGCTTTGCCCAGGTTCGGCTGGAGGATGCCGGAGAGGATGGACACCGCTGTGCTCTTCCCTATGCCATTGGGGCCCAAAAGGCCGGTGACCCTTCCCTCGATCGGCACGGGCAGGCCGTAAAGGGCAAAGCCGTTCTGGCCGTATCTGTGAATTGGATCCTCCATCTCCTCCGGCAGGTTGGTGATGGTGATCGCTTCAAAGGGGCATTTGCGCACGCATATGCCGCATCCCACGCAGAGATTCTCAGTGATCTGGGGTTTGCCGTCCACAAAGACGATGGTCTCATCGCCCGTGCGGACGGGCGGGCAGAAGTATTCACATTCCTTGGAGCACTTTCTCGGCTGGCATCGGTCGCGATTGATGATAGCTATCCTCATCTTCTACCTCAATTGAGAAGTATCGTCCAGGTGACCAGCCAGAGATCGACTGCAATGAACCCCACATAGAGCCAGTCCTTGGTCTTGAATCTGGCTGCATCTATCCCCAGCAGGGGGTAGGTGGCTCTCTGCACCAAAAAGGTGGCCAGGAGCACTGATAACAGTATAAAATGCCAGGGGTATTCGCCTATCTGCCAGGGGTATTCTCCCGTGCTGCTGGCCAGGTGATAGCAGCCAAAGCCCGCCAGAACCCCCAGTGTGGCGGAGAAGACGGTCTTGACTATCCCATCACGCCGATCTTTTTTTCTCTCGGCAGCGCTCTTGGGACCGGGCCTTGGCGCCTCCTTTCTCTCTTTAGGCTCGCTCTCCTTTTCTGCCACATTCTTTTCCTGCTGTGCCGCTGCCAGCCCTTGCTCATCCTTCCTGCGAGACTTCTTCTCCTTCTTGGCCATCGAAGTCTCTGACCGCATTATATGATAATAGCGTTTTGGTCCGGGAAAAGTCCAAGTACTATAACCTAGAATTGCAATTGCATGTGTATGACCGTAGCGGACGCTTCGGTGTTCATCTGGGGCAAGAGGCCCCAGGGGGAGTTGATAACCGTCCCCGCAGTAGAGGCGGAGCTCAAGGATATAAGAGCCAGGTCCAGGCTCCACATATATGATGCCCGGGTGGAGAGCCCCAGCTCAATGGCCTTGAAGGCAGCTCGGGGTGCAGCAGAAGAGACCGGGGACATTCGCTCACTCTCTGCTGCCGATCTGGAGGTCCTGGCCAAGGCACTGGAGTTGAGGGCCACTCTCGCTACCGATGACTATGCTCTGCAAAATGTCGCCCTTCACCTCGGCCTGAAGATCGAGCCCATCGGCCAGCCCCGGATAAAGAAAAAGCGTAAATATATTCAGAGGTGCCAGGGCTGTGGTCGGAGATTTGAGGGGGAAGCATGTCCTGATTGCGGAACTCCTGCCGGAAAGAGGAAAAGGTGTATGAAATGAAAAACATTGAGACTTTGATGAAGAAGGCAGCTGAACTGAAGGCAGAAGGGCTGGTAGAAGGTCAGATATCAGAGGAGCTGAACGTCTCAGAAGAGACAGTGACCTGGCTTTTAACCCATGCTGAGAAGGCGAGCACCGCTCCCGGCCCCAAGGATATCTCTGTGGACTGGTCGGCCATTGGCCGGAGCGCCTTCAGGCTCAATCATATATCCGAGGCAATAGCCGATATCATCTATGAGACCCTGGAGGCGAATGAGAGCAGCGTGGATGTGGTGGTAGGGATCGCCCTCAGCGGCCTGCCCATAGCCAGCATGGTGGCCAATGACCTGTCAGCAGAGCTTGCAGTCTACACTCCCAGCAAGCAGATGATCGCCCAGGAGAACAAGAGGGCCAAGGGCAACCTTAGCTCCAACTTCTCCGATGTCCGGGAGAAGAACTGCATCATCATCGATGATGTGATCACCTCCGGCCATACCCTGGAGGAGGCGGTGGAGTATCTGGATGAACACGGGGCCAGGATCAATGCCATCGCCGTCCTGATCGATAAGAAGGGCATTGACGAGGTGGCAGGAGTGCCTGTGGTCTCTCTTCTGAAGGTCATAAGGGTGAACTAGGGACCAGTTGAGTCAGATGGTTGGGTCTGTTCCGATGGCCAGCTAACCCTGGCCATTTGGAAAACCTTTTAGCAATCCTCGCCCTTCTTCCCGGAAAAAGCTGATGCGCCATGTTCACAGAGGACGAATACCGATTGGACTTCTTCATCGAGGAAGGATTCCATCATAAGAACTGCAAAAGATGCGGCAAATCCTTCTGGACCAGGGATGAGAGCAGGAATACCTGCGGTGATCCTCCCTGCGATCCCTATACCTTTATCGGCTCACCCATATTCGCGCGCCAGTACAGTCTGGACGGGATGCGCGAGCATTATCTGGCCTTCTTCGAGGCCCGGGGGCATACCCGCATCAAGAGATATCCTGTGGCGGCCCGCTGGCGGGATGACATCTATCTGACCATCGCTTCCATTGCCGATTTTCAGCCTTTTGTCACCTCAGGCCTGGTGCCGCCGCCGGCCAACCCCCTGACCATCAGCCAGCCCTGCATCCGCCTGGACGACCTGGACTCTGTGGGGCGGAGCGGGAGGCATCTTACCACCTTTGAGATGATGGCCCATCATGCATTCAACACCCCGGAGAAGGAGATCTACTGGAAGGATCAGACGGTGCGGCTCTGTGATCAACTTCTCATTGGCCTGGGGATGGATCCTTTGGCTGTGACCTATAAGGAGAACCCCTGGGCAGGCGGGGGCAATGCCGGTCCGAGTGTGGAGGTGATGGTGGGGGGCCTGGAGCTGGCCACACTGGTGTTCATGGATCTGGTGGCCACGCCCAATGGTCCTGTGGAGATCAAGGGCGAGCGCTATGAGAAGATGAAAAACTACATTGTCGATACCGGCTATGGCCTGGAGAGGTTTGTCTGGGCCTCCAATGGCGCTCCCACCATCTATGATGCCATATTCCCGGATCTGGTCAGGCAGGTGGCAGACCTGGCGGGCGTCGAGCACAACCTGGCCGATCCGGAGTATGCAGAGATCTTCGCTCAGAATGCCCGTCTGGCGGGGATGGTGGACCTGGACGAGCACTCGATGAGCGATCTGCGGGCGAAGATCGCCGCCACCATCGGCATCGATCCCCGGCGGCTGGAGAAGGCCATTTTACCCATGGAGAGGGTCTATGCGGTGGTCGATCACACCCGCTGCCTGGCCTATATGCTGGGCGACGGGATCATACCCTCCAATGTCAAGGGCGGCTACCTCTCCCGGCTGGTCATCCGGCGCACCCTCCGGCAGATGAGGGAGCTGGGACTGCATCTGCCCCTGGCGGATCTGGTGGAGCTGCAGATCTCCCGGCTGGATTATCCTGACTGGCGGGAGTCTTTCCCTACCATCAGAGAGATCTTAGATCAGGAGGAGCAGAAGTATGCTGAGACCCTGGAGAAGGGGATGAGGCTGGTCCGGAAGACGGCAGAGAGCTATCTGAAGAAAAAGGAGCCCGTGCCCCTGAGGGAGATGATCGCTCTTTATGATAGCCACGGCATCCCGCCGGAGATCGCTCGCGAGGCAGCAGTGCAGGCGGGGGCCGAGGTGGAGCTGCCGGACAACTTCTACTCTCTGGTGGCAAAAAAGCACATCCGGGCAGAGCCGGAGGAGGAGAAGAAGCCCCCCATTCCGGGAAAGACGGAGCTGCTCTTCTATGAGAATCCCTTCGAGGAGGAGTTCGAGGCCCGGGTTTTGGATGTAGTGGAGGGGGCAGAGGGCGAGGGGGCGGTCATACTGGACAGGACCCTTCTTTATCCCGAGGGGGGAGGGCAGCCTGCCGATCACGGCACCCTGGAGAGGGATGGGCAGGTCTACAGGGTTGTGGATGTGCAGAAGTCGGGAGATGTGGTCCTGCATAAGCTGGCTCAGCCCGGCGGCCTGGCCAGGGGGGACCTGGTTCGGGGAAGGGTGGATATGCTCCGCCGGCTGGCTCATGCCCGCCATCATACAGCGACGCACCTGGTCCACGACTCGGCCAAACGCATCCTGGGCAAGCACATCTGGCAGGCGGGGGCGCAGAAGAGCGAGGAGCGGGCCCGGCTGGATATATCCCATTTCAAGAGGATCAGTGATGCCGAGCTTAAGGCCATAGAGCTGGAGGCCAATCGCAGGGTGATGGAGCTCACTCCTGTTGATACCCAGTTCCTCCCCCGCACTGAGGCGGAGAAGCTCTTCGGATTCGAGCTCTATCAGGGGGGGGTGCCCCCAGGCAAGCTCATCCGGGTGGTCAGGGTGGGAAGCGATATTGAGGCCTGTGCCGGGACTCACGTCACCAATACCGGCATGATCGGTATGATCAAGATCCTGCGGACGGAGAGGATTCAGGACGGGGTGGAGAGGATAGAGTTCGCTGCCGGCGAGGCGGCGGTGCGGGCTTGTCAGGCCAGGGATGACCTTCTGGCCGGAGCTGCAGGCATCCTGAGGGTGCCAAATGAGCAGCTCCCCAGGACTGCGGAGAGGTTCTTTGAGGAGTGGAAGAGCCAGCAGAAGGAGATCGAGCGGCTGAAGGAGGATCTGGCCACAGCGCGGCTGAAGACGCTGACGGCTGAGGCCGAAACAATCGACGGCCTGCGGGTTGTTGTGCAGAAGATGGGCAATGCGGATATCGATGAGCTGCTCAAGGCCGCGGCCCTGCTGGCGGAGGAGGACTGCGTGGCCCTGCTGGGCTCGAAGAGCGGAAAGCTGGTGGCGGCTGTTGGTCAGTCGGGCCTGGCCAAAGGCGTCAGGGCGGGGAGCATAATCAAGGCGGCAGCCAGGGCCCTGGGCGGAGGCGGAGGCGGCAGGCCAGAGCTGGCTCAGGGCGGAGGGCCGGATACAGAGAGGCTGGAGGAGGCCCTGGCGGCGGGGAGGGAGGCGATCCGGGCCGGGGCCTGAATTTTTCTCTCTATTTCTTAAATTTTTTATCCCTCTCTGAATGCTCGCTGACCTTTCAGAGTTCTATGGCGGGCTTTCCGCCTCTTTCCCTTATCCTCACATTTATATCAAAAGAGCATCAAATAGCTTGTTTGTGAATAACGAAGATCTACTGGAAAGGATAACCATAAACTCCAAGATAATGGTGGGCAAACCAGTCATCAGAGGCACCAGGCTCACCGTGGAGTACATCCTGGGGCTTCTGGCTCATGGCATCAGCATGGAGGCAATTCTGGAAGAATATCCCGGCCTGGTGAAGGACGATATCTTTGCCTGTCTCCTCTTTGCCTCCAAGACCCTCCAGGATGCATCCTTTGTTCCCCTCGGCGCTGAGGCCGTTTAGATGCGATTTCTGGTTGATGAGCGTGTGGGCGCTTCCGTCGTCCGCTGGCTGCGCGAAAATAATAATGATGCCTCTTCTGCTTACGAGGATTGCCGGGTGTGGAGTGAACCCCTCCGAGTGGACAATGAGTTAAGCAATGGCAACTCATGGAGGGAATCATATGAAAAAGACCAGACGGCGCTACGACCGAGGATTCAAGATATCAGTAGTAGCCGAGCTTGAGTCC